>JACCDM011002394.1_pt1 | contig 93818 bp, 81 predicted proteins | sample 7445851 | NCBI WGS metagenome assembly JACCDM01 (sample SAMN15323438, study PRJNA562643) | freshwater metagenome | isolation source: river surface water | place: USA:Blue River Watershed | collected 2017-08-16
CAACCTACTAAAATATATGGCTTAACTTTTGCAAATGAAGGCTACGGTGAATTAGCTGTATTTAGAGGAGCAGGAAACAATCGATATGTACAATACAGTGAAGATGGTGTTAATTTCAAGGAATTATTGAAAGTTCCAGGATTAATTACATCTCAAAATACCATAACTTTTGCTCCTTTAACCATTAAAAAAATAAGGTTAGTGTACAAAACCATGCCACCAGCACCAGCAGGATTTGAAGCCATGTTTGGTGGAAAAGCAGACACAAAACCTAAAGGAACGCAAGTTTCAGAATTTGTTGTACACACAACTCCGCGCGTCAACTTATTTGAAGCAAAAGCTGGTTTTGTGCCTTGGAAAGAAAACTTAAACGAACAAATTATTGCTGAATCGGGAGCAAAATCAAATGAAATCATTGATTTAACTTCAAAATTACAAGCAGATGGCAGTTTAAATTGGAATGCACCAGCAGGTAAATGGGCAATTTTACGTTTTGGTTATTCTCTAACAGGTAAGAAAAATCACCCCGCTTCTCCAGAAGCAACCGGATTGGAAGTAGATAAATTAGATAGAGAAGCCGTTACACGTTATTTGGAAAACTATTTAGATCAATACAAAGATGCTACAGGTGGTCTAATGGGAGCAGAAGGCTTGACGCACATGATTCTAGATAGTTATGAGGCAGGTCACATGACTTGGACACCTGCCATGTTTGATGAATTCAAAAAACGAAGAGGATATGAGTTAAAACCATTTATGCCTGTTTTAGCTGGTCGAATTGTAAATAATTCAACAGAAAGTGAAAAGTTCTTGTGGGATTTCAGAAAGACCATTGGCGAATTAATTGTTGAAAATCATTATGAATTGATTGGTGAATTATTAGCTAAAAGAGGTATGAAACGCTATACGGAATCACATGAAAATGGTCGTATATATTTAGCGGATGGAATGGATGTGAAAAGAAAAGCCGATATTCCAATGTCTGCCATGTGGCAACCAGGCGCTTTAGCCGCTGGAAAAGATGAAGAAGTCCGCTCTAGAGGAGATATCCGCGAATCAGCTTCTGTGGCACATATTTACGGTCAAAATATTGTCGCAGCAGAATCAATGACAACAGCAGGTAATTCGTATCAACCTCATCCAGGATCTTTAAAAAGGACAGCAGATGTAGAAATGGCCTCAGGATTAAACCGATTTGTGATACATACTTCTGTACATCAACCTTTAGACAATTTGGTACCAGGTTTTGCACTTGGACCCTTTGGTCAATGGTTTACACGACAGGAAACTTGGGCTAATCAAGCAAAAGTTTGGGGCGATTATTTAGGAAGAAGCTCATACTTATTACAACAAGGAAAAAACATTGCAGATATTCTATATTTCTATGGTGAAAATCACAACATTACAGCATTAACGCAAGAAGCATTACCTAAAATTCCTTCAGGTTATGAATTTGATTTTGTAAACTCTTCAGCTTTAAAAGATGCCATGTCTGCAAGCAATAATAAATTAATTAGTAGAGGTGGGACTTCCTACCAAGTATTATTTTTGGATCCTTCAGCACAAAAAATGACTCTAGGTACCTTAAATAGAGTATTAACTCTAGCTAAGGAAGGAGTAAGCGTTGGTGGAACCGCACCTGAGGCTAGTCCAAGTCTAGGTGACTCCAAATTGAGCTTTGACCAAGTCTTGCAGCAATTAAAAGCACTACCAAATGTACAATTTGGAAAAGATTTAGATGCAATGCTTTTAGCGAAAGGGGTTACTCCAGATGTGAGCATCACACAAAACAAAGCTGAAATTCTATTTCAGCATCGTAAAAATGGAGAAAAAGACATCTATTGGCTAAATTCAAGAACTGAAAATGAAAATTCGGCCAATTTATCCTTCCGTGTTTCAGGTAAAACTCCAAAAATCTGGAATCCAGAAACAGGAGAGATTTCAAATGTTTCCTATGAAATTAAAAATGGAAGAACTGAAATAGCTTATCAATTTAAACCTTGGGATGCTTTTTTCATTGTATTTGAAGGTGTTAGTAAACAGAATAAAGTAAGTATTGCATCAACTTCTGTTGCATCAAGTAAAACAGTTGAAGGACCATGGAAAATATCCTTCCAAAAAGACAGAGGAGCACCGGCTAGCATAAGCATGAATGAATTGCAGTCATTTGACCAACAAGCCGACCCGGCCGTTAAATATTTCTCTGGAGAAGCAACATATGCTAATAAGTTTGAAGTAAGTTCAATTGCCAAAGGAGAAAAAGTTCAAATTGATTTAGGAGATGTTAAAAACTTGGCTGAGGTTTATTTAAATGGAAAATATGTAAAAACTGTTTGGAAAAAGCCATTTGTTATCGATATTACAGATAAATTTAACATTGGTAGAAACACCTTAGAAATAAAAGTTATTAATTCTTGGGTGAATCGATTAGTTGGCGATGCACAACCGGGAGTGAATAAAATCACTTTTATTCCAATGCCTTTGTTTAGAGCTGATTCAAAAACAGAACCTGCAGGATTATTAGGTCCTGTAAAAATTAACATATTAAAGTAAATGCCTTATTTAAAAAAAGTTTTTATCCTCGCTGCTTCAAGAACCCCAATGGGAAGTTTTTTAGGCAGTTTAGCGCAAATTTCGGCCCCTCAATTAGGGGCCTTTGCCGTTAAAAATCTCTTACAAAAAGTCCCATCAAATGTAATACCTGAAAGTATTGTGATGGGAAATGTGCTACAAGCTAACGTGGGACAAGCTCCTGCCAGACAAGTAGCTCATTTTGCTGGATTACCAAATTCCGTTTGTGCAACGACTGTCAATAAAGTTTGTGCTTCTGGAATGAAAGCCTTAGACATGATTGCCTCCGATATTGCTTTAGGTAAAATTGAATCGGGAATAGCAGGAGGAATGGAATCCATGTCTCAAGTTCCTTATTACCAAAATAACATTCGAAATGGTAAATCATTTGGAAATTTACAGCTAACAGATGGACTTCTAAAAGATGGTTTAACAGATGTTCGTAGTGGTAAAAGCATGGGAGAATGTGGAGATATTGCAGCTGAAAAATTTGAATTTAGCAGAGAAGATCAAGATGCATATGCCATTGAAAGTTATCTGAGAGCAGCAAAAGCATATGAAAATGGACATTTTGCCGAAGAAATTTGTACAATCAGTATTCCTCAAAAAAAAGGAGAACCTATACAAGTAGATGAAGATGAATCTTACAAAAAAGTAAATTTTGAAAAGATGAAGAGCCTAAAACCGGCTTTCAGCAAAGAGGGAACTGTTACTGCTGCAAATGCAAGTTCAATGAACGATGGAGCAAGTGCTTTATTTTTAGCTTCAGAAGAAATGCTAAAAAGTGTCAATATAAAAGCAATTGCCCAAATAATCGATTATGCAGAAGCAGAACAAGAACCTATCCATTTTACAAGTACACCTGTTTTAGCAATTGAAAAATTATTACAAAAAAACCATTTAAAAATAGAAGATATTGATTTCTATGAAATCAATGAGGCGTTTTCTTTAGTACCCATGATAGCAATGAAGTCTCTCGGAATCCCACATGAAAAAGTAAATGTTTGGGGAGGAGCGGTTGCATTAGGTCATCCATTAGGAAGTTCTGGATCAAGAATTGTGGTTACTTTAATCAATCAATTGAAACAAAATAAGGGTAAATTAGGCATAGCGGCTATCTGTAATGGAGGAGGTGGAGCAAGTGCTATTTTAATTGAATCTATATAATATGAAGGTCGTAAAAAACGCTCAAGAAGCATGTAAAGATATTTTTTCAGGAGCTAGTATCATGCTAGGTGGATTTGGATTGTGTGGAATACCTGAAAATTGTATTGATTCGATTAAAAAATCAGGAATAAACAATTTAACCTGTATTTCAAATAATGCTGGGGTAGATGATTTTGGTATTGGTATGTTGCTTCACCAAAAGCAAGTCAAAAAAATGATCTCCTCTTATGTAGGAGAAAACAAAGAATTTGAACGACAAATGCTTACAGGTGAATTGGAAGTAGATTTAATGCCTCAAGGAACATTAGCAGAAAAAATTCGTTGCGGTGGCGCTGGTATTCCAGCTTTTTTTACTCCAGCAGGAATTGGAACTGAAGTAGCCATTGGAAAGGAACATCGATTGTTTAATGGAAAAGAATATTTGATGGAATTAGCGCTAACTGCTGATTTTTCCCTGATTAAAGCATGGAAGGGTGATACAGAAGGAAATTTAATCTTCAAAGGAACTGCCCAAAATTTCAATTCCATGATGGCGAAAGCCGGAAAAATTGTCATTGCCGAAGTAGAGGAATTAGTGGAAGCTGGGAAATTAGACCCAAATGCGATTCATGTACCCGGAATCTATATTCATCGTATTTTTCAAGGTGTGAATTATGAAAAACGCATTGAAAAACGAACCATTCATGTTCCGAATGTGATTGAAAAACATGCAACTTCTTCTGGAATTGGCCTATCTAAAGAACAAATTGCCCAACGAATTGCACAAGAATTAAAAAATGGTGATTATGTCAATTTGGGCATTGGAATACCAACATTGGTAAGTAATTATTTACCAGAAAATACAAAAGTGGTATTGCAAGCAGAAAACGGACTACTTGGCATTGGTCCATTCCCGAATGAATATGAAGTAGACCCCGATTTAATCAATGCCAGCAAACAAACAATAACCATGGAGGAAGGAGCTTCTGTATTTGATTCAGCAGAAAGTTTTGCCATGATAAGAGGTGGGCACGTAGATGTGACAGTATTAGGAGCCATGGAAGTATCAGAAAATGGTGATATTGCCAATTGGAAAATTCCAGGTAAGATGATCAAAGGAATGGGAGGAGCAATGGATTTAGTCGCTTCAGCAAAAAATATCATTGTTGCCATGCAACATGTAAGCAAAGATGGACATTCCAAACTATTACCCCTTTGCGATTTACCCATTACAGGCATACGATGTGTAAGAAAGATTGTGACCGAATTAGCCGTATTAGAAATAGCTCCTGAAGGTGGATTTATTCTCTTAGAAAGGGCTCCAGGAGTAAGCGTTCAACAAATAAAAGATGCAACTTTAGGAAAGTTGCTGATAAATGGAGAAATTCCTGAAATGAAATTTTAAACCTTAAATTAAATTCCTTATGAAAAAAGTATTTTTAACCCTTAGTCTCGTATTATTTTCAACGATTGCTGCTTTTTGCGGAGATATCAATGGAAAATGGGTAGGTAAAATCATGGATCAATATGATGTATCTTTTACCTTTAAAGTAGATGGAAATAAATTAACTGGCACTACTAAAGATCAAAGTGGAGCAGATGTTGATATTTCTAACGGAAGTATTGATGGAGATAAAATCAAATTCACTATTGATGTAATGGGAAGTCCTGTAGAAGTTTCTGGTACATTAGCTACTGATGTTCTTAAAATGAAAATGAACATCATGAATAATGACTTGGAATTTGATATGAAGAAAGAAATATAAATTAAAAATTATGAGTTATGAATTATGAAAATTGTTAATTGCAAAAATTCATAACTCATAACTCATAATTCATAATTACTTAAACCCAATATTCGCCAATCCTTTGTGCGAAATTTCAATAGCTTGTAATGGAGTCTCGTTGTAACAAGCATCTTGCTCAACATAGTAATAAACCATTCCCGACAATTCCTTGTTAGCTAAAATACGTTTGAAATCAATTGTTCCGTTTCCTACTGGAGCAAAACGACCTTGATCATCCATATCTTTTACATGCCAAATTTTGAAACGTCCTGGATAACGCTTGAAGTAATCTACAGGATCTTTTCCTGCTTTTGTTACCCAATATAGGTCCATTTGGAAGTTCACAACACTTTTATCGCAATGCTCAAGTAAATAATCAATGATTACATTTCCATCTGCATCTTTTGCAAATTCAAAATCGTGATTGTGGTATAATAGCTCTAAACCAGCAGCTTTGCATTTCTCTCCTAATTTATTTAGGATCTCTGCTAAATTCTTAGCCCCCCCTTTCATTGCCATTTTACGAGTAGCTGCATCGAAAGTAAATAAACCCATCGGAGGAACAGGAATAACAAAATACTTAAATCCAGCTGTTTTTAAATCTGCAATTTGTTGATCAACATTATCAAAAGTTACAGTTCCTTGGTGAGCAGAAATTGGAGTTAATTTCATTTCAGCTAATAAGGCTTTAAAATCTGAAGGTGATAAATTATAAAATTTTCCATTATTATAACCAGCCGACTCAACATTTACATATCCTGCTTGTGCAACTGCTTGCAAAGTAGCTCTAGCATCCTTTGTCATCGCATCACGAACTGTATAAAGTGCTAAACCACCAAAAGGTTTATCCGAATTAAAAGCTTTTTCAATGGGTTTAAAACCTACTAATGCCACAGCAAACACTGCACAAAAGGTCAAAACAGGTTTTAAAAATTTGTTTGTTTTCATAGTTTTGAATTGAATTTTGATTTAATTAAAATTTAAAGCATTAAGTTACTAATTTAGTAGGTAAAATTCTCAAAAAAGAACATGATTTATAACGCTTCAGAAAAAAGATATGAACAAATGACCTATAATCGCTGTGGTAAAAGTGGTATTTCGCTACCGGCAGTTTCATTAGGTCTCTGGCACAATTTCGGAGAAATTGATTCGTATACAAATGCGAAAGAAATAATTCATTTAGCCTTCGACAAAGGCATCACTCATTTTGATCTTGCCAATAATTATGGTCCACCTGTTGGATCAGCAGAAACTACTTTTGGAAAAGTCTTAAAAGAAGGATTTGCTAGTTATCGAGATGAAATGATTATTTCAACAAAGGCTGGATGGAAAATGTGGGAAGGTCCATATGGTGATTACGGTTCTAAAAAATACCTTGTTGCTTCTTTAGACCAAAGTTTGAAGCGAATAGGATTGGATTATGTGGATATTTTTTATCACCATCGTCCAGATCCAAATACACCCTTGGAAGAAACCATGGCGGCTCTTGATTTAATCGTTAGACAAGGAAAAGCCCTATACGTGGGTATTTCTAGTTATAATGCTGAGGAAACCAAGGTGGCATCAAAAATTTTAAAAGAGTTAGGAACCCCTTGTTTGATTCACCAACCCAAATATTCCATGTTAGATCGTTGGATCGAAGATGGCTTATTGGATGTTTTGGAGGAGGAAGGAATCGGATGTATTACATTTTCTACATTGGCACAAGGATTATTGAGCAATAAATATTTAAATGGGGTACCGTCAGACTCTAGAGCAGCATCAGGCAGAGGAAATGGGGCATTAGAAGCTGGGAACATTTCACAAGAACAACTATCAATTATCAAAAATTTGAATGAATTGGCTGCTCAAAGAGGACAAACATTGGCTCAAATGGCCTTATCATGGGCGTTAAGAGATGCTAGAATTACCTCCACCATATTGGGCGTAAGTAAACCTGAACAACTCTTAGATTCAATTAAATGCTTAGAAAATAGACATTTTGAAAAGGAGGAATTGGAAAGAATTGATCAAATTTTAAGAGGATAATGGAAGTACCTATTCAATTATTACAAAAATACGATGTTCCAGTACCTCGATATACAAGTTATCCAACTGTTTTAAATTGGGATAAAGATATTGACAGCCATAAATGGCAATCGAATTTTATTAAACGTTTTTCAGAATGTAATGAGCAGGAAGGAATAAGTCTTTACCTACATTTACCATTTTGTGAAAAATTATGCACTTTTTGTGGTTGTAATCGTAAAATTTCCAACACTCATGAGGTGGAAGAGGAATATCTTCAAGTACTTTTAAAAGAATGGGATATGTATGTGGTGCTTATGCCACAAAAACCAGTATTAAAAGAAATTCATATAGGAGGGGGCACACCTACTTTTTTCTCACCTAAGAACTTAAAAAGAATTTTTGAACACATATTTTCTGGTGCAATTGTACCCGAATCTCATGAATTTAGTTTTGAAGGTCACCCTAACAATACCACCAAAGAACATTTACAGGTACTATTTGATCTTGGCTTCAATCGAGTAAGTTTTGGGATGCAAGATAGTAATCCCGAAATTCAAAAGGTAATAAATCGAATTCAACCTCAGGAAAATGTAGAAAGAGTTGTTAAATGGGCTAGAGAAATTGGTTATGATTCAGTGAATCTAGATTTAGTGTATGGTTTACCATTACAAAGCTTTGAACGAATGAAAAAAACCATTCGAGATGCACTTGCCATCAAACCAGATCGAATTGCCTTTTATAGCTATGCACACGTACCTTGGACTAGCAAAGTACAACGACTATTTGATGAAAACGATTTGCCCAAAGCAGAAGAAAAAATATTATTGTATCAATTAGGTCGTAATCTATTCACAGAAAATGGCTATTTAGATATTGGCATGGACCATTTTGCATTACCATCTGACCTCATGGTTAAAACTAGAAATGAAGGGCGTTTACACCGAAATTTCATGGGTTATACGGTGCAGCAAACTGGTTTACTATTAGGACTGGGTGTTTCTAGTATTAGCGATATTTATTATGGATTTGCCCAGAATGAAAAAACGATTCACGATTATTATGAGCGAGTAAACTCTGGTAATATACCTGTATTTAAAGGGTATTTTTTAGATCAAACAGATCAAGCAATGCGTAAATACATTTTAGATATTGCTTGTAACGGAAAAACAGCATTTCAAATATCCGACTTAGAAACGCTTAAAAAATATGCTTTCCCAGAATTAGAAAAGCTGGCTGCTGATAATTTAATTCATTGGAATGAACAAGGACTTCAAATAACTGAATTAGGCTTGAATTTCTTAAGAAACATTTGCAGACCATTCGACTTGAAGTCCTTGCAGCTTAAAACGGATAAAAATACGTTTAGTAAAGCTATTTGAATTGTTAATTGTTAATTGTCATTCAAAAATTCTGAAAAATAATTAACAATTAACAATTTTCTTTACTTTATCCCATACTTAAACTTATACCTTTCAAACAATTGTTTCTGTTTGTTATCTAATGAAATAGAACGACCTTGAATAAAGGCGTGGGAAATTTTGTTTCCTCGCATATCCAATGCATCTCCATCAGAAATAAAGAGATTTGCATCTTTACCCACCTCAATACTTCCTGTTTTATCAGAAATTCCCAAAATTTTAGCTGTATTAAGGGTAATGGCAGATAAGGCTTCTTCTTTGGTTAAACCATAAGTTGCAGCAGTACCTGCATTGAAAGCCAAATTACGGTATCTAGATTCCGAATGTGAATCATTTAAACAGTAAGAAACACCTGCTTTTTGTAAAACAGCAGCGGTTTTATAAGGTTGATCAATGTCATCATCTTCTGTACTAGGCAATGCGTGTTCCTCATCTAAAATTACAGCTACCTTATTTTGAGCAAGGATAGGAGCAATTTGAAAAGAATCGCCTCCACCCACAATGACCAACTCACAACCAATGGATTTTGACAAATCAATTGACAAAAGCATTTGTTTTACTTCATTTGCACGAACAAATAATTTTTGTGTGCCTGAGAAAAGTCCTTTAACAGCTTCAAATCGAAGATTTGTAGATACATGTGACTTTTCATTCAAATATGCTTTTGCATCCCTAAAAAACTGACGTATCGTTTCTAATCGTTCATAAGATCTACTAAGACCATTATCGCCTCCACGAGTATTATTTGACGAAATAAAAGATGGAAAATTAATATAAACGCCCATATCTGGTCGATAGGCTGCATCTTCATAATTCCATGCGGAAAGTTGCACAACAGAAGATAAACCTTCAATCAAGGATCCTTGAGGGGCAATACCAGCTAATAAAATTCCATTTTCTCTCAAAACACCGATTATTTTAGAATCGGTATTATAGGCTACAATGGCACGTATATTCGCATTATTTTCTCCAATTTCTCTAAAATCATTTGATCCACGCACACCATTTCCTACTTCATGTAAACCTAAATCAGAACTTGGTAAAATAAAACCAGGATAAACATGCTTTCCCGTTGCATCAATAATGTTTGCATTACTTGGAACAATGACTTGTCCCACAGCTTTAATTTTACCATTTTCAAAAAGGATACTAGCATCTGGTAATACAGAACCATTACCTACATGTATAGTAGCATGAAAAATCACTGAAATTCCTTTTTGAGCAGGAGTGGGATAAATAGTTTCTTGGGCATTTGACTCAAATGTCAATGCTGCAAGTAAAAAAAAGATCGGTAGAATTAATTTCTTTTGCATATTATTGAATAGTTTGAGTTTCTAAAGTTAATGCTGATTCATCGTCGTGATCAGAACACATTAAAACAGGCTTTGTGCTAGGCTTTGCCGCTTGAGTGGGTGATCCAGACTTTTTATCATTCAACATTTTTTGCATCAATTGCGATTTTTCTTCAGCAATTTTTACTCGTTGTTGTGCATCTTTTTCTCGATCGAAATAGATTGTACCATCAACAATAGTATAGGAAGATTTTGCATAAATACTTAAAGGATGGTCTGTCCAAAGAACCACATCCGCATCTTTACCAACTTTTAAACTACCTACTTTTTGATCAACATGAAGTGCTTTCGCAGGATTCAATGTAACCATTTTCAAAGCATCTTCTTCTGGAACACCTCCGTATTTTACCGTCTTTGCTGCTTCTTGATTTAGTCGACGTGCCATTTCTGGATCGTCTGAATTGATACATACATTTAATCCCATTTTATACATAATGGCAGCATTATAAGCCATGGCATCCTGAACCTCCGTTTTATACATGTACCAATCAGAAAAAGTAGATACATTTGCTCCGTGAGCTTTCATTTTATCAGCTACCTTATATCCTTCTAAAATATGAGTAAACGTATTCACATTAAAGTCATATCCTTTTGCTTTTAAGCTTTCAATTACTCGCATGGTATAGGTAATTTCAGGCTGTACGTAAGAATGGCAAGTAATGAATCGTTTTTGATTCATGATCTCAACCAATGCCTCCAACTCCAAATCTCTACGAGTCATCAATGGATTTGCTTTAATTGCCTTATCATATTCCATTGCTCGATCAAATGCATCAACTAACACTTCTTCTACACCCATACGCGTATCTGGGTATCTATTATTCGACATTGAAGTGGTTCTTTTCACATTTTCACCTAATGCAAACTTGATGAATGGATCAGCTCCTTGGAATTTCAAACCTTCATCATTTACACCCCAGCGTAATTTGATTAATTGTGTTTGTCCTCCAATCGTATTTGCTGAACCATGTAAAATATGAGAAGAAGTAACGCCTCCACTTAATTGACGATATATATTGATATCTTCTGGATCAAGATTATCTCCAATACGTACCTCTGACGTAACAGACTGAGCACCTTCATTGATTGAAACAGTTGCAATATGTGAATGTTCATCAATTATTCCAGCTGTTAGATGTTTACCTGTTCCATCTATCGTTTTTACATTACCTTCTGAAATAATTTTTCCAATTTTTGCAATTTTTCCAGCTTTTAATAAAACATCGGTATTGGATAAAACACCCTCTTTTTCGTTTGTCCAAACGGTAGCATTTTTTATTAATATAGATTCCTGCTCTGGAATCGATTCATTACCATAACCAACAAACGGATAAGTAATTTTAGAAACCAATTTATTTTGCTCTTTCTTTTCCTCAATTGCCTTTTTGTCTTCTAAATTCGCGACAAAATTTGCTGACCAAGTGATAGATTGCCCGTTCTCATTAAACCCTGTACCAGACATTGACTTGCCAATAATTGAACCACTCAAACGAATTTGAGATGTATTTCCCTTTGCAATTGGAAAACTTAAGCCAATCAATCCATTGTTGTAAGTAGCTTTACCAGACAAAGTATCTTTTCCGATTACTTTTACATTTAAATCCTTGGCAATATCTATTTCAACGGTTTGATTATTTAGATTTAAAGTATATTTTCCAATAAAAGATAGACTCTCGTTCGCTTGAACCACATATTTTTCTCCTGAAATCCAATTCTCAAGTATTTTAGATTTTGAAGTAAATATTGGATCTGAGGTAATAATAAAATTTGCTAATTTACCTGCTTCTAAAGATCCCACTAAATCATATACTCCTAATATAGTTGCAGGTGTTTTTGTTAAAGCATCTAATGCTTTTGATTCTGACAATCCTACAGAAACTGCCTTGCGCAAGTTTGCTAAGAAGTTCTTAGGATCTTTCATATCCTGCGTTATTGCAAAGTTAATATTTGCTTTTTCAAAAGCAGCAGGATTACTTGGTGCTAATTCCCAATGACGCATATCTGCTAATGAAACAAATCGCGCTTGATTGGGATCTTCTACATCTGGAGTTACAGGAAAGTCTAGATTAATAATATAGGATGCCTTTGTTTTGACCAATTCATCGATTCGTTGATACCCATTTTCACCTCCACGAATAATAAATTGAACACCAAACTCATCACCAATACGATCTGCTCGAAGTGCAGACCATTTATCTGCTGCCAAGAATAATTGTGGAAGGATTTGATTTGAGGTAAATGATTCCAAAGATAAATTCAAACCTTCTTTAGAAGGTTTATTTTGATACCATTTAGCATCTAAAAATGTTTGACGTATTAACGCAATACTACCCATTAATGAGGTAGGATAGGATTGCGTAGAAGTTCCTTTGTCAAAACTAAATACTTGAGCAGCTTTTCCTTTTAAAACAACAAGATTATCTTTTTTGTTAGCCAATGTAACTACAGAACCTGTACCACGTATGATACCATCTTTAACATGCGTAAATACCGTTCCAAAACCATTATTTCTAAATCCTGATGCAGATGCTTCGTCAACTGAAAATTGATCCACTACATGAACCTCTGGATGTACGGCCTGATTCCATCCAAATGCACCATTTTTATTATTAACAAACTGTGCAGGTGCTCCATAATTGTATCCTCTTGTATTTGACTTAGGAGATGAAGATCCATAATCTGAATAGGCATCAATAAAAGATGGATAAATATATTTACCCTTGCAATCAATTAAAATTGCATCTGCTGGAATTTGCAAAGAACTTCCAACGGCTACTATTTTTCCTTGCTTAATTAATAAACTTCCAGACTCAATTTTATTGGAGGATTGAACAAAAATCGTTGCATTTGTAAATGCATAGGTTCCTGATCGAACATCTCTAATTCCATTGATTGGAAAAGATTCTTGTGCCTTAAGAGTTGCAAACGTAAGCAGCAAAACCCCAAGACTGAGCACAATTTTTTTCATAAGGTTGATAAAGTTTAGTACTTAATTACTGGTTTCGAAGAAAATCCTCCTTCTGAACTGATAAATTTAATAAAATATTTTCCAGATCTAATCGGATAATCATTCAAATTAATATCAACAATCCTTGTATTTGCTACATTTCTTGTTGTAATTACTTTTCCAGTGATATCCACTAATTCAATTGTTCCATTTATCGTACTTGGCCATCTTAATTCAATCCAATCCGCAGAAGGATTAGGATATAATTTAAAGTCATTAGAATAGGTATTTTGTTCTTCGATAATAATATCACTAAAAGCAAAAGCCCGCATTCCTAATTCATTTTTCAAAAAAGGTCCAGGAAAAGGATACTTTTCATCTCCAATATCATAATTTCCATGAAATTCTGGTAAATAACTTATTGTATTCCCATCATAATTAATATTAAATTCAATTAATATTTTATTAGCTGATAAGGTTGAAATATTGGTGATATAAGGTCCCATTGAACTTTGATTGAATCGATCATAGTAGAAATTATTTTTCAATTCATGTTTAAAGGATACTCCTTGTTTATCTTTTACAGTTGTATCCTTTGAAAATTTCATTACTTGACCTTCGTCAAATTCTAGGACAACCTTATTTCGTACATCCACCTCTGGGAAATATGCCCTTTTAATATTGGGACTTTGTATTTGAATAGGCAAGTTTTGTTGATAGACCTCTTTTAAAATAAAACGTGCTGCCTCATTTGCCATTTGATTGTATCCTTGATTTTCAAATAAATATAAATTTGAAGGGTCTTTCAAATATGCTGTTCCAAAATAATGTAAACCATCAAATCCATCATTTCCAACAGTAGCCCAAGTTATTATGTCAGACTGCCCTTGCATTTTACGTTGCTCATTACGTAATGCCGCGGAATTTGGAGCTCTAAATTGGTAAATATTCAACTGAGGAGTAGCAACCTTTTGTAAATTTGGAAAATACGATTTCCATTTATTTTTTAAAGTAATAAATTTATTAACCCAGGTATTAGCCACTTTATTGATTAGCTCACTTTCTCCTTGAATAAAAACCATTGTCTTTACATCATTTAACAAACCAGCTTTATATACCTTATAGTATAACATATCTCCACCTTTAGGACTAACTAAATCTGCATTCATATTTAAATGAAAATCTAGAGATGTACTTGGTTGGGCATTTGAGATAATAGCAATGGGAATTTTCTGGTTTTCAATTATGACTCTAGCCAATTCTGAGGCAAATGGTCCGATTCCTAAAACCATGTAATCAGAAGCAATAGGATCTAAACTCAAATTTAATTTTTGAGTGTTCCATAAAGTATCAGCTATTTCATAGGATTCTGATAAATTGGGATTTTTAACTTTATTTTTGCCATAAGTCCTTAACCATTCTCCTTGGTAAACATTTTTATCCATTGGACCTAATTTGGCATTCGATTGACCTGAAACAAGGATCACATCCCCACTAACTAAATTTGATCTCTTTACTACTAAAATTGAATCCTTGCTATCATAAGCATAAAATGACATATCATATTCTGCTAATTCTGCAGGGATAGTCAAGGAAAAAGTAAACAAACCGTTTGAAGGACTGGGTTTTAAAACTTGCTTTAGTTGATTATTTCGATATAAAAAAAGACCTAAATTACTTGTTGAAGCCGTTTTTGCCTTGATGTTAATAGTTGCTGAATTAGCTGCACTTCTTGGATATAATTGATAATCCTGAGGTAAATTAGCAAAAGTGAATTTTCCAATAGTTTGACCACTAGAAAGAAGAGAAATAATTAATAGAAAAGGAAGTAATTGATTTTTTTTTGACATTTATTCAATCAAATTAAACTTTAAACAAATATAAATTGTTTGCTTAATTAATCAAATTTATAAATTAGAGATAAAATGTATTACCAATTTACACAATCGCAAAAAATCCCCGCAACTATGGATCAAGTTTGGGATTTTATTTCTAGTCCTGATAACCTTAAAAAAATCACTCCACCATACATGGGTTTTGATGTAATTTCCAATTCCAATTCCTCAAAAATGTATGCAGGTATGATCATTACCTATATCGTTAGACCCATGTTCAATATTCCTGTCAATTGGGTAACTGAAATTACGCATGTTAAAGATGGCTCTTATTTTGTTGACGAACAGCGAATGGGGCCATATAAACTTTGGCACCATCAACACAAGATCGAAGAAATAGAGGGGGGGGTATTAATGACAGATATTGTAACCTACATTCCTCCATTTGGGTTTTTAGGAACTATTGCCAATTTTTTATTCATCCGAAAAAAATTGTCCGAAATTTTTCAATTCCGGACAAAAGCTGTTGATGACTATTTTGGTAAATTCTAAATTTTATAAATTATATTTTAATCCAATGGTGGCAATAATCGAGCCGTCAGTAAACGTGTAGTTTCCAAAGGCTTTGGCTTGAAATTTCTTATTAATATCATAGGTTAAGGTTTCTGCAATTCCGGTTAAATTTCCTTGATCTAGATAATAAGTTTGGCTTAATAAACCCCATTTATCTTTGCTATAAAAAGCATTTGCTGCCATAAACCATGCCTCAAAATCAGAGTTTCTACCCTTACCATGTAATAAAAAAGTTCCAACATTCCAGCTTTTATGAATAGTGTAGGAAGTGGTTAGTTCTTGACCAAAAAAGCTTGTTACTTGATAATCTTTGGTCAATTGCATTGCAGGAAGATGAACGCCAATAATTGTTTTAAACTTTTTATTTATCAATTTATAACGCGACATGATAACAACCGTATTTGGTGTCATACTACGGACTCTTGTCATAAACATGATGCTACTAGTAAATTTTTTAGCAGGATTAGTGCCTGCATTTAAAATAATGTTCGGTTCTTTGGAAGTAAAAGCAGGAATAAAGGAGAAACCTCCAGAACTTAATTCAACCGATCCGGTTTGGGATACACTTACTAAGGTTAGACAAGTGAATAAGATAGTTAATAGATATAATTTCATGTTACAAAATTAATCATTTATCCTGACTCCTAAAAATAGTACAATTTTTATCTTTTCATTTTTCTTAGTAATTTGGACAAAATAAAATTCATTTTGAAGAATTTCAACAATAAATATGGCTTTTTCCTGCTACTTATTTCAATAAGTATAACAGGCCTTTATTCTTGTACAAATTCAAAAGCAAAGGAAGGTGAGGAACTTGCGAAAACCTATTGTTCATCTTGCCATTTACAACCTTTGCCAAGTGATTTACCACAAAATGTGTGGAAATATTCAACTTTACCCTATATGGGAATGATGATGGGCCTTGAACAAGAAGTTGAAAACCTTCCAGAGATATTAAAAACCTATACTATTTTAAAATCGCCTCAACCGCTCATTTCACAAGAAGATTTTGATAAAATTAAGGCATACTATTTAAGTGAATCACCACAAAAACCAGTAGAAAATCCATCTTCTGATATTCAAGTTAACAATCAATTATTTTCTGTTGAGGATATTGATTTACCAAACAATACGACTATTCCCAATTTTACCTGTGTAAAAATTGATGCTCAATCAAAAAAAATCATTGCAGGAGATCAATCCAATCGGAAAATTTGGATTTTAGATACTAAAGGAAAGGTTTTACTCCAAAAAGATAATCAAGATGCACTGACAGCAGTAGAAAAAGGAAATAAGCAATACTTGTTTACTTATATTGGTTCTACGACTCAGGCAAATCCGAATACGGAAGGACATATCGATCTAATGGATGCCTCTTTCAATCAAAAAAAATTATTAAACAAGGTAAAACGTCCATTAGAGGGAATTGAATTAAATTTAGATGCGGATGCATCTAATGAAATAATCACCTGCGAATTTGGTTTTGATACCGGAGGACTCTCAGTATGGAAAAAAATAAATCAAACCTTTGTTAAAAAAGAAATTGATCCACAAACTGGTTGTACATCTGTTCAAATAAAAGATTTTAACCAAGATGGTAAATTAGATATCCTTGCACTTTTTGCACAGGGAAATGAGCGTATTACTTTATATTTAAACAAAGGAAATTTAACATTTGAGCAAAAAAATTTGCTTCGCCTTTCACCTATTTGGGGAAGTAGTTCCTTTGATTTGGTTGATTTAAATCAAGATGGAAACTTAGATATTGTAACTACCTCTGGAGATAATGCCGATTTCACCACAGTTTTAAAACCTTATCATGGTATTCGAATCTATTATAATAAAGGAAATTTTCAATTCAATGACCCCATTTTTGTTCCACAAAATGGAGCTACAAAGGTAATGCATGCAGATTTTGATTCGGATGGAGATCAAGACCTTTTGAGTATTTCTTTATTTCCAAATGTTTTAAAGAGTCCACAAGAGCAAATCCTTTTACTGGAAAATCAAGCAGGTAAATTTACAACCAAAGCAATTCCAGCATTTGAACATGGACGTTATGCTGTAATGGATTGTGGAGACATCGACCTTGATGGTGATATGGATGTTGTATTAGGTAGTCACGCAGTTGCAAAATTCCCAGAAGGACAATTTAATCCACTTTGGAAAAATGCAAAGGGGGTTAGCATTCTGCGCAACAACACAATTAAATAAGTCTCAATGTATACCTATAAATTATATCAACAAGTAGATCAATTACCATCCCAATGGGATGAAATTGCTCAATCCTGTATTTTTCTGCAATCAAATTATCTGCAGATTTTACAAGATGCGGCTCCAGAAAATATGCAATGTTCTTTTGTTGGAATATTTGAAGGAAATGAACTTGTAGCTACTTCTATCATTCAAGAACTTTCACTTAATGCTTTAAATAGCTTTGGAAACAGGGATCATTGTATTAAAAATCAATTTCGAAATTTTTTGTTCAAGCACTTTTCTTCCAAATTATTGATCATTGGCAATAATATGTTAAGTGGACAAAATGCCTATGCCATTTCAGCAAATGCTGATGAAAAACAGGTATTAAATCTTCTCAAAAGTATTTCTACAAATTGGCCGAAAAAGGCACATATTAAGTTAATAAAAGATTTTTATCCAAATGATTTTGCTATTCATCAGCAAACAGCTTTTCAAAAAGATTATTGGTTTTCTGCACAGCCATCGATGATTTTTGAGCTTCCTTCACATTGGAAAAGTGAACAAGATTATGTAAATGATTTAGAAAAAAAATATCGTGATCAATTTAAGCGTGGAAGAAAAAAAGGTGCCGAACTCGTATCAAAAGAATTGTCCTTAGAAGAAATACATGAAAATCTAGAGCTTATTCATAAGCTCTATTTACAGGTTGTTCAAAATGCGCCCGTAAATACCTTTTTCTTACCTAAAAATCATTTTTACGTCTTTAAAAAACAATTAAGAGAACAGTTTATTGTTCGTGGATATTATTTAAAGAATCATTTAGTGGGCTTTACAAGTGTCATACGACATGGAAATGAATTGGAAACCTATTTTTTAGGTTATGATGAATGTGTTCAACGAGAAAACATGCTTTATTTAAATATGCTGTACGATATTTTGGCATGTGGTATACAACAATCTTTCAAGCGAATCATCTTTGGTCGAACTGCCTTGGAAATCAAAAGTTCCATAGGAGCAGAGCCTATAGAATTGGTTGGATTTATGCGCCATAGCAATCCAATCATCCATCAAAATCTATCATGGATCTTCCCCTTGTTAGAGCCAAAAGTGCAATGGAATCCTCGAAGTCCATTTAAATTGAAACCGAGGACGAGTCAATTAGGCATTCTACATTTGGATGAAGCCATAAAAAAGAAGCAGGGCAGTCTGTGCCAATTTTTTTGCTCATAATACGTCTTAAAGCATCTTCTTTTCCTTTGCCTGTTACTAAGAATATGATTTTTTTCGACTGTAAAATGTCGCGCATACCCATACATAATCCATAAGCTGGTTCTTCTCCAGCAGATAAGGCAGGATCGTGGGCAATCGTACTAGGTGCCAAAATTGCTTTATGAAAATGAGGTTCTAAATAATCTGAAGGCTCATTAAAGGCAATGTGACCATTTTTTCCTAATCCCAATATGCAAATATCCATTGGTCCATTTGAGGCTACATATTCATTTAGTTGTTTACATGAGGCCTCCACTTGCTCGAGGGATGTATCAAAACCAACATATCGTGATGCAGGTATATTTAATGGACCCAACAAATGCTTTTCTAAATACGTTTCACATGAATCAGGATGTGACAAAGGAATGATACCCCATTCATCCATCTTCACTACCTGCATATGATCATAAATCTCCTTATTTTTTGCCATTTCAGCATACATGCCCGTCGGGCTACCACCCGTTGCTGCACAAAATACCAAAGAAGGATTCGATTTTACTTCTGATGCAATTATTTCTGCGGCTTTTTTAGACAATTCGGTGTAGGAGGTGAGGTGGGAGATATTCATTAATAATTGTTAATTGTTAATTGTTAATTAAGCAATTTTATATACAAACGGTGCTTTATGTTGTGCGCCCGTAAATTTCTTTTCAAGGCGTTCTAACATATTTAAATCTAATATTTTTTTCTGAAAGTTATTCATTGGAAAGCTCCTTTCAAAGACAACCTCATAAACTTTTTGCAAATCTTTCATGGTAAACGTTTCAGGCAATAAATTATGAGCGATAAAATCCTGGTCAAAATTTTGTCGGAGTGCAAGCAAAGCCTCTTCTAAAATTTCTTTATGATCATGCATCATGTTTGGAATTTGATGAATAGGACACCATTCAAAATAGGCATCTATTTCACTATGTTCCACTTGAACTTTAGAAATATCAACTAAGGCATAATATCCTACCGATACGAATCGGTCTGTAATCCAATCTATAGTGGCTTGATCATATCTTTGAGATAAATCAGTACGAACTTCCTCCCTGTACACACTATTCAGTATTCGCTGCTCTTGTCCAAATACCTTGAATTGTTTTAAAAATAAATCCTTTAATTGCGTTCGCTCTTGTAAAATCCTTGCTGCAGCACTATCTACACTTTCCGATTTCAGAATGTGTCCACCCGGTAAATTCCAAACATCATCCAATACTTTTGCTTTACCCAATAATACTTTCAATTCGCCCTTTTCGAATCCAAATATGACACAGTCAATGGATAAATTTGCTATATACTGCTCTATAGGAAAGTGTTTCATTTAGGTTAAAATATTTATTATCTTTTTTTTAGATAATAAAATTAATTATTTACATTTGAATATACAAAAACCTGTAAACATATCAAGCTATGAAAAAAATTGTCTTCTTTTTTGCATTACTCGCCCAAGGGGGATTTGCAAAAGCAAATACGGTATCTATGGCAAAAGATACAACTACATTTGTGAATACCATTAGTATACATTCGAAACAAATTGATACATTAGTAAAACTGCCATCACATTACGAGGCACCCAATTGGCATCCAGATAATTATTTAATCATGAATCATCGTGGTAAATTATACACCATGGATGTACAATCAAAATCAATTCAGTTATTGCCTTCAGGATCTGTGAACAAAAACAATAATGATCATGGAATTTCACCTGATAAGCAATGGATGGTGATGAGTAGCCATGATCCAGCTAATCCGTCACCCAAAAGCTATAAATCGAGTATATATGTAATGCCCATTAAAGGAGGGGAGCCACGGAAAGTAACAAATGATGTACCATCTTATTGGCATGGCTGGTCACCAAATGGTCAGACTTTAGCCTTTTGCGGTGAACGAAATGGAAATTATGATATTTATACAATTGATGTAAAAGGAGGAGAAGAAAAAAGGATTACTGCAACAGAAGGTTTGGATGACGGACCAGATTATTCGCCTGACGGCAAATATATTTATTTCAATTCGTACAGAACAGGTCACATGCAAATTTGGAGAATGTTGGCAGATGGCTCTCAACCTGAGCAATTAACCTTTGATGAAAACTCTAATTGGTTTGCACATCCATCACCAGACAACAAATGGATTGTTTACATCGCTTACCTTTCAGATGAAAAACAACAACATCTATTTGGAAAACAAGTGAAGTTACGTTTAATGAACCTACAAACGAAAGAAATTTCCGATTTAACTCCTGTATTTTATGGTGGCCAAGGTAGTATTAATGTGCCATCTTGGAGTCCTGATAGTAAAAAAATTGCTTTTATTAGCTACGCTGTTAAATAAAATTTTGTTTATGTTTTTTTCAAAGCCACGGGAAGATTTCCTGTGGCTTTATTGATTAAAATCAATTTAAAACTTTAATTCATCATCTTTCCCTTTCGAACTTGATTTTGAATAATCAATTGCCTTCACTTGTCCTGCGATATAGTTGATTCCTTGCCACAAGTGATTGAGATAAATTGGATCTGAATAATTTTCTTTAGCATGACCTAAGGTAGTTACCCAAATATGTCCACCCTGAAAACGATGAGTCCAAACAGCAGGAAAGTAGTTTCCGTAAACCCCTTTGTGTTTATTAATCAAATCGTTTTGAGAAGAATCTAAACTAGATACATCGTGCATCATTAAGGTATGAATTCCTGGATATAATTCTGCACCAAAATAGCATTCATCATCCTTAGTCCATTTAGCTGAAACACCTTTCATGGATGGATGAGCAGGATCAATATTGATGACGGAGAACGATTGGAATTTTGCATGCCAAGTGAATGTTTCACCTACCATCGATTTAAACCAACTCCATTTGCGCTCTGTGCCCGTAACGGAGTGAACTCCCACAAATCCACCACCAGCTTCAATATAGTGTCGGAAAGCTAAACGCTGAATATCTGTATCAAAAACATCATTATTGGTACTTGTAAAGATTAGTAAACGATATTTGGATAAATTCTTTTCTTCAAATACCTGAGGGTTATCGGTCACTTCTACCTTAAAACGCTTTTCATTTCCTAATTTTTGAATAGCTGCTACAGCAGAGGAAATATTATCATGCACATAACCTGGACCATTTTTTGTGTAAACTAAGACTGAATAATTTGCCTTTTGAGCAAAACTAGCTGTAGAAACAAGTAAAAAAAATATCAATTTTCTCATTTTAATAAATATTTATTAATTAAAGATAGTTATTTGAGGACAAAAAAAAAGTCTTAGATTGCTCTAAGACTTCATTTTTTTTGTGATCCCGCTGGGATTCGAACCCAGGACCCATACATTAAAAGTGTATTGCTCTACCAACTGAGCTACGGAATCATCAAGCTTTCGCTTGTATAGTTAGTGGTTCACTCTGGAACCCTAGGTGAGCCTTTGCCACTGGCTAGACTCATTTGCAATTCAGAAACTTTTTTCCCTTATTGCGGTGCAAAACTAATATAGTTTTTTAAAATATGCAAATAGTTCACCTAAATAAAATTATATTTTTATTGCTATTTTTTTTCATAGCAACACAACCTGCTAATTCCCAAACAGATAGAAAGTCAATCGAACAAGCGGATATTTTATTTAAAAACAACCATTTACTAGAAGCAGAAAAGCTTTACCTCAAAAATCTACAAGAAAAGCAAATCAATACTTTTGAAACTCAAAAAAAATTAGCCTACATCGCTAAGGAAAAAAATGACTGGCTCATGGAATTGTACTACTTATCATCCATGCAAGCACACCAAACCCAATTGCCTACTTCAGCTCGATTGGAAGAAATTGCTAAAAAAAGAAACCTTTCAGGCTATGAATTAGGGTTTATGGAACGTATAAAATGGATTTACTTTGAATTTTTCCCTTACATTCTGTCTTTTTTATTAATTCCAGCGACATATGTAGCCTATGCATTGATCATCAAAAAAGTACAAAAAGAAGGTATCCCTGGATATCAACTTTTTTATTTCGGCTTATATATTTTCATGCTCTTTGCTTTTGCCAATATTCCTAATTTCTATTTTCAAGGTTTAACTGCAAGTAAAAAAACCTATATGCGAAATTTTGCCTCTTCCTCTGCACCAGTGATTAAAACAATGGAAAAGGGTACCCGAATAAATTTCATCTACTCTTCCAAAGATTGGATTCCTTGTTATTTTGATGGAAAACTGGGTTATATTAAATCAGGAGATTTATTAGTGATTGATTAGTGTAGAATTGCGAACGTTAAATCGAGCCAAAGGCTTGATTCGGTGGCAGAACCATTGATTCCTTTAAATTTCAAATCAGTATTTTTAATCTCCTCAATGATTTGAACTACCTTTCCTAAAGAATAATTCTTTTTAGCAGTCGTATAATCACGAACAAAATACGGATTTACCTCAATTTCTTTTGCAATTTCCCCATCTGACAAATATCCGAGTCCATGCACTTGTAACACTTTTGCAAAAAAGTTAAAAAGCTGAATCAATGCCATCGGAAGGGGATTTTGCTTTGTATTGTTTGCAAAGTGAAAAGCAATCTTTTGAGCTTTCGCTACATCACGAACGGCTAATGCCTTTTGAAACTCAAAATAATTATACTCTTTACTTATACCGATGTATTTTTCTACTTCCGCACTTCCAACTTCTGAACCCTTTTCTAAATTGATGATTAATTTATCCGCTTCAAAAGCAATACGTTTTAGATCGGTTCCAACAAAAGAAACCATTAATTCCAATGTTTCTGGACGAATTGTCAATTGATGCTGACCCAAATAATCTTTTAACCAAACACCCACTTTGTCCTCTTTGATTCGGGGGGAATTCACCACAACGGCCGTTTTCTCCAAGGTTTGCATTACCTTTGATTTGTCTGATAAAGCCGATTTTAAGGTTAAAACCAAGAGGGTAGAAGGCATCGGGTTTTTCACATATTCTTCCCATAATTTAAAATCATCAATACCCTTTTCCTTTCCTTCACTTTTAGATTTCCCAATCGATTCTAAAAATGTAGCTTCTTTAACCAAAATTACTTGTCGATCCGACATCATCGGAAATCGACGTGCATTGGATAAAATAGCCGCTAGTGTATGATCCTTACCATAGAAAACAAATTGATTGAATCCTTTTTGATCTTCGCTCAAGACTTTATTTTCAAAAGCATCTGTCAACAAATCAATAAAAAAAGGCTCATCACCGTGTAAAACATAGATAGGGGCCAATTTATTGGATTGAATATCTTTTAAAACTTCTTGTGCACTTTTATTCATCGAAGGATTCAGAAAATTTATGGAAGGCCAAATTTAGAGAATTTACAAAATATATGCATTATTATTCCTAATTTTGAGCTTTAAAAATCAATATGAAGATATTAAATAATACAGTCGTTTTTATTAGTTATGAATTATCATTTCCAGATGAAAACGGAAATCCAGAAGTGGTAGAGATTGTTAGTGATCAAGAACCAATGGCATTTATTCAAGGAATGAGTGGTTTACCTGATGCCTTTGAACAAAATTTACGTGGATTAAGCATAGGAGACACTTTTGACTTTTCAATTGAAGCGGCAGAAGCATATGGTAATATCGACCCAAATGCGATTGTTCAATTACCTAAAAATATTTTCCAGATAGATGGTAAGGACAATGAAGACTTATTAAAAATAGGCAATTTCATTCCTATGACAGATGATCAAGGAAACCGTATGCAAGGAATGATTATTCAAATCAATCCAGAATCAGTAACTATGGACTTCAATCACCCATTAGCTGAAAAAACCTTGATGTTTAAAGGAACTGTTCTTAATGTTCGTCCGGCTACTCCAGAAGAAATTGCCCATGGGCATGTACATGGAGAAGGAGGAGTGCATCACTAAAATAGTTGAAAGTGGATAGTGGAAAGTGGAGAAATTAAACTCGCAACTTTCAACTCTCAACTTTCAACTCTCAACTTTCCACTTTTAACTTTCAACTTTACAATGACCCCTAGCTTCGACAAAATCTTCATGGATCTGGCTGAAAATTTGGCCTTAAAATCGCATTGTACGAAAGCACAAGTAGGAGCAGTGTTGACCAAAGACACACGCATTATTTCTATTGGATACAATGGTCCTCCAGCGGGTACACATAATTGTGATGAAGAATTTGGAGCTGATGGTTGTCCAAGAGATTCGAAAGGATCATGTTCTTTAGCCTTGCATGCTGAGCAAAATGCGATCTTATATGCTTCAAAAAATGGGGCTTCTGTTGAAGGTTCTACACTATATGTAACACTTTCTCCATGTATTTCTTGTGCTCGTATAATTTACAGCATGAAAATCGAAAAAGTGGTTTATTTAAAATCCTATGCGGCCTATAAAGGTATTCCAAGTGATGAAGGAGTAGATTTTCTTAGAAAATTTGGGGTAGAAGTGATACAATATGAATTATAATGACTAACTTTTAAAATGCAAATTTAGTTTGCTATGTATAAAAAAGTAGTCGTTTTTTTTGTTTTCTTAAATATTATATCCTTTTCAATCGCTGCTCAAAACTTTCAAATGAGTAGTATTCAAAAATTGGACGGAAATTCTATTATCAGTGAATTTTTGAATTTCAAAAGCACTCTTATTTGTTTAGATGTACAAAATGGAATCAATCTTTTAAGTGGTGAATATAATACCCAAGAATTTATAATTGTTTGTGAAAACCCTATTGAATTAGAAGATTTATATATTCAAGTCTTTCCAAATCCTGCCATTCAAAACGCAATAATAAAATTCAGTAAACAAATTCCTTTAAATGATCGATATTTAATTACCGTTTCAAATCTTAATGGAACTATTATTTCTGAGCAATTTGCTATTGGACAACAATTGCTAAATGGTTTTCAAATAAATTTACAAAATTTACCTCTAGGAATGTATTTTATTTCCGTTCAATCAAATTTATTCCTTAAAGGAACCAAAATTTTAAAATCACAATAAAACCTAACTATAATTCCTATGAAGAAATTCTATTTTCTATTAATTATATTGTTTACAACCATTTCTTTTAAAGCTTTTAACCAAAATGTAAATGGAATTAATTTTCAAGCAATTGCCAAAGATCAAAATGGAAACATAGGTAAAAATAAAAATTTGTACGTGACAACAAGTGTCCTAAAATCAGATGAAAATGGTGAAATCTATATGAAGGAGGCGTTTGTAACGAAAACTGATAATTCAGGAATATTTAGTATCACATTAGGGAAAGGCAAAATTATTGGAGGGAAATTTTCAAGTTTAAAAGAAATAGAATGGAATAACGACTCCTATTTTTTAAATATTCAAATGGCAATTGTCCCTGATGATTTTTCTGTAAAATCAGAATTTGCTGGAAATTTGATTAATCTTGGGACTACAAAATTTGGAACAGTTCCTTCTGCCATTTCAGCGGATTTTGTAAAAGGATTTGAATTGAAACTAAATATTGCTGACAGTTCCAAATACGTAACTCCAACTAATTTGTTTCTTAATAATTCGACTATTTTAAATAGTGCAAAGGATTATACAGATAAGAAAATTAATGAAATTACGACTACAACAATAGGCGCAGAGCCATTTATAAAAACTGGTACTGTTGCACAATATTTTAGAGGAGATAAAACTTTTCAAACTTTAGATAAAAATACAGTCGGACTTTCAAATGTTGATAATACTTCTGATATAAATAAACCTGTTTCATCAGCCACACAATTAGCAATAAACAATGCAACTGCCGGTAACATGGCAGGTAATGCAAATACAGCGACAAAATTAGCCACTCCAAGAACTATCAATGGAATACCTTTTGATGGAACTGCTAATATTAATATTACTGCTACTAGTTCAAGTTCATCTAATGCTAATACTTTAACCGGTACAACGTTGGCTTCTAATGTTGTTAGTTCCTCTTTAACCTCAGTCGGAAATTTAACTGCTGGTGGGATTCCATATTCTTTATTAACGGGTACAGTTCCCACTTGGAATCAAAATACAACGGGAAATGCAGCAACTGCTACAACAGCTACAACAGCAAATTCTGCCACAACCGCCACAAAATTAGCTAATGCGAGAACAATCAATGGGATCGCTTTTGATGGAACGGCTGATATTACCATTACTGGAACAGGATCGGGTTCTTCTGATGCGGGTACACTAACGGGTACTACTTTAGCATCAAATGTCGTTTCTTCTTCTTTAACCTCAGTCGGAACTATTTCATCTGGAACTTGGAGTGGAAGTACCATTGCTCTAGCAAAAGGTGGTACTGGGGCTACAACTGCTGCTGGCGCATTAAGTAATTTAGGTGCTGAACCTGCAATTTCTGCTGGTACTACCTCACAATATTTTAGAGGCGATAAAACTTTCCAATCATTAGATAAAGCCGCTGTGGGTTTAGGTAATGTCGACAATACTTCTGATGCAAACAAACCCGTTTCTACTGCTACACAAACGGCCATCAATAACGCCGTAGCGGGTAGTATGAGTGGAAACGCAGCAACTGCTACTGCAGCTTCTAAATTAGCAACTGCCAGAACTATCAATGGAGTCGCTTTTGATGGAACGGCTGATATTACCATTACTGGAACAGGATCAGGTTCTTCTGATGCGGGTACGCTAACTGGTACTACTTTAGCTTCAAATGTCGTTTCTTCTTCTTTAACCTCGGTCGGAACTATTTCATCTGGAACTTGGAATGGAAGCACCATTGCTCTAGCAAAAGGTGGTACTGGGGCTACAACTGCTGCTGGCGCATTAAGTAATTTAGGTGCTGAACCTGCAATTCCTGCTGGTACTACCTCACAATATTTTAGAGGCGATAAAACCTTTCAAACATTAGATAAAGCCGCTGTGGGTTTAGGTAATGTCGACAATACTTCTGATGCAAGCAAACCTGTTTCCTCAGCCACACAAACGGCTTTAAATGCAAAAGAAGATGCAAGCAATAAATCGATTGCCACAGATTTAGGAGGAGTGTCTGCTTCAGATGTATCATTCCCGTCACAAAAGGCAGTTAAATCGTATGTCGATTCAAAAACTACAGATGCAAGTACTTTAACCGGTACCACCTTGGCTTCCAATGTAGTTAGTTCTTCCTTAACCTCGGTCGGAACTATTTCATCTGGAACTTGGAATGGAAGCACCATTGCTGTTGCAAAAGGTGGTACTGGGTCGACTAACATCAATGGGGTTTTAAAAGGTAATGGCACATCTGCAATAACAACCGCCGCTTATGGCTCTTTTTATGATACCAATACTCAAACAATTTTAGTAGCAAATACTCCATATCCAATGGAATTTAATACAACCGATTTTGGAGAAGGAGTAATTATTGAAAACAATTTATTAGGTAAACCCACGCGAATAAAAGTATCCAATACTGGAAAATATAATATTCAATTTTCAGCACAATTGGATAGATCCACTGGAACTAGTGCTGAAGATGTTTCTATCTGGCTGAGAAAAAATGATTCGGATATTGCCTATTCTTGTACAGACATTGTCATTACGGGTTCTACGGCATCGTCGGCGCCCACCGTAGCTGCATGGAATTTCTTTCAAAATTTAAATGCAAATGAATATATAGAGTTTTTGTGGAGTGCCTCTGCCACGAACATTATCATCAAAGCACAAGCAGCAAGAACTTCCCCTACAAGACCAGGAGTTCCTTCCATAATTTTAACCGTTCAACAAGTTTATTAGGTATTTAATTTACAGAATAATTAAACAAAAAAGACAAGTCAAAAACTTGTCTTTTTTCATTCTGTAGCGGGGAGCAGAATCGAACTGCCGACCTTTGGGTTATGAATCCAACGCTCTAACCATCTGAGCTACCCCGCCGAATTGGAATGCAAAATTAAATTAAAAAGGGTATTTAAGCAAATAATTCTATTTATTTTAGAAAATTATGTTTCTAATGTATTCACTCTAATCACTTTAGTCTCTCGAGTTACTTTAGTTACTCTAGTTACTTTAGTAACTTTATTCACACTAGTTACTCTAATCCCTTAACCTATTGACATTGTCCTTATAATGTATATCTTTGTTAATACAGCAAAAATTTATTCATATGGTGACAGATGCATACCAGTTCGAGTTTGAAATAAAAGCCTCACCGAAGGTTTTATACCCGTATTTAAGTACGGCTTCTGGATTACAACAATGGTTCGCTGACAAGGTAACTGTCAAAAATTCAGCTGATTTTATATTTTTTTGGGATAATGAAAACCATTTGGCTAGTCTAATTAGTCAAAAATTGAATAAATTTGTAAAATTTCAATTTGAAGGAAGTAAAAAGAGAAACTTAGAAATGTCTTTAAACATTAGTGAGGTATCTAATACTACTTATCTTCAAATTATCGATAGTGCATCTAATTTTAAGTCAGATGAAGATGCAGAGGAATTATGGGAATTTTTAACAGATAAATTAAAAGAAATTGTTGGGAGTTAGAATGCGTAAAATTGACAAATTGGTCCTTCAAGCCTTCATGGGGCCTTTTTTCCTTACGCTTGTCGTTGTTATCTTTATCTTCTTACTGCGTTTATTGCTCTTTTATTTTGCTGATCTTTTCGGCAAGGACCTTGGTATTGAAGTTTATTTTCAATTACTATTTTATTTTTCCTTAATCACCTTACCCTTGGCAATGCCATTAGGTATGCTCATGTCGTCTTTAATGACATTTGGTAAATTAGGTGAAAATTTTGAGCTAACAGCCCTAAAAAGTGCTGGAATATCTATCATACGTATTTTTCGACCAATAATTATCCTTGCAGTTTGCCTGAGTGCATTCATGTTTTGGTTTACCAATATCGCATTACCATGGGCAAATTTAAAAGGTTGGAGTTTACTTTATGATATCAAAACCACTAAAACAACTTTAAATATCAAGGAAGGTATTTTTTATACTGATTTACCAGGCTATACGATTCAAGTTGCTAAAAAATATCCCGACAATAAATCGCTCAAACATATTGTCATATACGATCATTCGCTAAATGACGGCAATCGTCATGTGACGATTGCCGATTCGGCTAAAATGTACACGATTCTTAACAAAAAGTACCTTGTTTTTGAACTTTTCAATGGTAAAGATTATTTAGAAGATGCCGACAGAGGGTCTAATTTGGATCAAACGGATGTGGCTGTACACCAATTTCAAAAGAGTAAGGTAGTGATGTCATTAGACGCATTCGATCTACAAAAAACCGACGAAAGTCAGTTTTCAAAAAATCAAATCATGCGAAATAATGTGGAATTAACACATGATGCAGACTCCCTTCAAAAGGTTATTCATACCATCCAAAAAGGGTATAAATCGTCTTATAATGTCTATTTTCTATATTTTAGAAAGGATCCAAGCATTGCATTGAAATCTTTAAAAAATAATACTTCATGGGTAAAGGCTCGACTCAAATCATTGGATACGGGTATCATCAATATGCCCAAAGTACATTCTGATGCCTTGCAATCAGCCCAAAACTTAATCAGTTTTGGGACATCAAATAAAGCCGCAATTGATTCGCAAAATTTGGAACTAAAAAAGACGAATTTAGAATGGCATCATAAATTTACTAACAGTCTTGCTATTTTAGTGATGTTTTTAATTGGAGCTCCTTTGGGGGCAATTATTAAGAAAGGGGGATTCGGGGTGCCTATCGTTGTGGCTGTTTCCTTCTTTATTTTAATGTACATTTTGACACAGCAAGGAGAAAAAATGGCCAAAGAAGGTAAAATTCTTTTACAAATGGGTGCTTGGTTGGCAAATATCATTCTCGGTCTGGTTGGAATTTATTTCATGAGAATTGCCTTAAAAGACTCTCGATTGTTTGAGTGGGATGTCTATAAGATGTATTGGGATTGTGTTCGTTCGAGGTTACCAAAAAGATTTGCTATTTCGCGTAAAAATTCGTAATTTTGTCAATTAATTATTTTTTTTCACATTAAACTGGTAAAAGATGTATTTGTCACCTGAGAAAAAACAAGAGATTTTCGAATCTAAAGGGAAAGCAAAGTCTAAAATCGATACTGGTTCTGCTGAATCGCAAATTGCGTTATTTACTTACAGAATCAATCATTTGACTGAGCATTTAAAGAAAAACAAGAAAGATCACAGCACACGTTTGGGTCTTTTGAAGTTAGTAGGTAAACGTCGTAGTTTGCTAGATTACTTAAGCCGCAAAGAAATTTCACGTTATCGTGCGATTATCGCTGAATTAGGTATTCGTAAATAATATTAACAGGGTATCTCAACCGAGAGACCCTGTTTTTATTCAAGCCCTCATTACCAGTTTGCAATCAAACAAACAATTTTCAGGACAGGCCTGAAAAAATTATTTTATACGTATATATGTCATTTAATATTGTTCAAAAACGCATTTCAATGCCCAATGGCAAAGAGATCCTCATCGAAACCGGAAAGCTTGCCAAGCAGGCAGATGGATCTGTTGTCGTAAAAGTTGGAAACATGATGCTATTGGCTACAGTTGTTGCAGCCAAAACACATAAAGAAGGTACAGACTTCTTACCACTTTCAGTTGATTATCAAGAAAAATTCGCTTCAAATGGTCGTATTCCAGGTAGTTTCTTAAAAAGAGAAGCTCGTTTATCGGATTACGAAATCTTAATATCTCGTTTGGTAGACCGTGCATTGCGCCCAACTTTCCCAAGCGATTACCATGCAGATGTTCAGGTGAATATCCAATTAATCTCTGCAGATTTAGAAATTTTACCTGATGCTTATGTTGGATTAGCTTCTGCAGCGGCATTAGCTGTTTCAGATATTCCATTTAATGGTCCTATTTCAGAAGTTCGAATTGCTAAAATCAATGGCGAATTAGTAATTAATCCAAATATCTCTGATTTAGCAAACGCAAGTTTGGAATTAATCGTTGCTGCAAACGCAAAAGATATTTTAATGGTAGAAGGTGAGGCAAATGAAATTGCTGAATCTGAAATGTTAGAAGCCCTTAAGGTTGCTCACGAAGCTATCAAATTACAATGTACTGCTTTAAAAGAATTAGAAGCAGAAGTTGGTAAAACCGTAAAACGTGAATATTGCCATGAAACACATGACGAAGCTTTAAAAGAGCAATTATGGTCGACATACTATAACCGTTTCTTAGAGGTAGCTAAATTAGCCAATCCAAGCAAATCGGGTAGAAGAGAATCATTCAATGCCATTATTGAAGAATACAAAGCAAGTTTACCTGAAGATCACACGGTTAATTTGTCCTTGGCAAATCATTATTTCCACGATATCGAGAAAGAAGCGGCTCGTCAATTGGTACTTCAAGAAAGATATCGTTTAGATGGTCGAAAATTAAACCAAATTAGAAATATTGCTTGTGAAGTTGATTATTTACCTTCCCCTCATGGTTCAGCAGTATTTACTCGTGGAGAAACTCAATCTTTGACAACTGTAACTTTAGGCACGAAGATGGATGAGCAAATCATCGATCAACCAATGTTCCAAGGATATAATAAGTTCATGTTACACTATAATTTCCCTGGATTTTCGACAGGAGAGGTGAAGCCAAATCGTGGACCAGGACGTAGAGAAGTAGGACATGGTAATTTAGCTATGCGTGCCATCAAAAAAGTACTTCCAAGATTAGAAGAGTATCCTTACACAATTCGTGTGGTTTCTGATATTTTAGAATCAAACGGTTCGTCTTCAATGGCAACTGTTTGTGCTGGTACATTAGCATTAATGGATGCAGGTGTGCAAATTAAAGCTCCAGTTTCAGGTATCGCAATGGGTTTAATTTCAGATCCAAAAACAGGTAAATACGCTGTATTATCTGATATCTTAGGAGATGAAGACCATTTAGGTGATATGGACTTCAAAGTAACTGGTACTGAAAATGGAATCACTGCTTGCCAGATGGACATCAAGGTAGATGGTTTATCATATGATGTATTAGCTGAAGCATTAGCTCAGGCAAAAGAAGGTCGCTTACACATTTTAAATGAAATGAAAAAAGCACTTCCATCTACTCGTGATGAGTTCAAACCTCAAACTCCTCGTGCAACGGTTATCAAAATCATGAAAGACCAAATTGGTGCAGTAATCGGACCAGGTGGTAAAGTGGTTCAGGATATTCAAAAACAATCAGGTGCAACTGTTACCATTGAAGAAAAAGAAGATGGTGGATATGTAAGCATTTTCTCTTCAAATGGAGCTGCAATGGATAAGGCAGTAGCCATGGTAAAAGGTATTGTAACGATTCCTGAAGTAGGTGAGGTTTACAAAGGAAAAGTGAAAAATATTCAAGCTTTTGGAGCTTTTGTGGAATTTTTACCTGGAAAAGATGGTTTATTACATATCTCTGAAATTTCATGGGATCGTATTGAAACTATGGATGGTGTTTTCAAAGAAGGAGATGAAGTACAAGTTAAGTTGGTTGAAGTAGATAAGAAAACTGGAAAATTCCGTTTATCAGCAAAAGTACTTTTACCAAAACCAGAAAAATCGGAAAAATCAGAGAAATCTGAAAATTAATAGCACATGAGACAGCTAAAAATTAGCAAACAGATTACCAACAGGGAATCCCAATCCCTGGATAAATACCTTCAAGAAATTGGAAAGGTGGATTTGTTAACGCCAGATGAAGAAGTAATTCTTGCCCAGAAAATTCGAGATGGGGATCAGTTGTCTTTAGAGCGTTTAACAAAAGCCAATCTTCGTTTCGTAGTTTCAGTTGCCAAACAATACCAAAATCAAGGATTAAGCTTAGGTGACTTAATCAATGAAGGAAATTTGGGATTGATTAAAGCTGCTCAACGTTTTGATGAAACTCGTGGTTTTAAATTTATTTCTTATGCGGTTTGGTGGATTCGTCAATCTATTTTACAGGCATTAGCAGAACAATCTCGTATCGTTCGTTTGCCATTAAACCGTGTAGGTTCTTTGAATAAAATTTCAAAAACCTTCTCTGAATTAGAGCAAAAATTTGAAAGAGAGCCGTCTCCAGAAGAATTAGCAGAAGTGTTAGATATTTCTACTGGTGAGGTTGTAGATACTTTAAAAATCTCTGGTCGTCACGTTTCGATGGATGCACCATTCGTTCAAGGAGAAGAAAATTCATTGTTAGACGTTCTTGAAAATGATTCAGAAGACAAACCTGATACAGGTTTGATCAACGATTCATTACGCAGAGAAGTTCAACGTGCCCTTTCTACCTTAACTCACAGAGAGGCAGATGTTGTTACCCTATACTTTGGTTTGAATGGTGAGCATGCCATGACACTTGAAGAAATTGGTGAAAAATTCAATTTAACAAGAGAACGTGTTCGTCAGATTAAAGAAAAGGCAATCAGAAGATTACGTCATACATCAAGAAGTAAAGCGTTAAAAACGTATTTAGGATAAACAAAAAAGCCTCTTACGAGGCTTTTTTTTAGCTTATGGCATTTCCAAAAGGACTCTTAACACTCTCAAAACTACTTTCTATGCACGGTATAGAAGAGGTGGTGGTTTGTCCGGGCTCCAGAAATGCACCCATCATCGTTGCCCTTGAAAGAAATCCAGAACTAAAGCTTTATTCAATCATTGATGAGCGTTCAGCTGGTTTTTTTGCACTAGGAAGAGCCTTAGCAAGCCAAAAACCTGTTGCAATTTGCTGCACCTCTGGTTCAGCAGGATTAAATTTGGCTCCAGCACTTTCTGAAGCACTTTATCAGGAAATCCCATTACTTGCCTTAACAGCAGATCGTCCAGCTGAATGGATTGATCAATGGGATGGACAGACCATTCGTCAAACCAATTTTTTATCCACTTGCGTTAAAAATTCCTTAGAATTTCCCAATGCTACTGCAGATCCCTTAAAGCTTGATTGGTTTCAACAACGAATTGCAAACGAAGCAATTTTATGTTTAACTGATCAAAAAAATGGACCAGTTCATTTAAATATCCCAATTGCCGAACCATTTTATCCAACAAAAGGTGAGGAATTAGAATTACCAAAGGAGCTCAATAAGATTCAAATTGCAGAGCTTGAAAGCACTGATGAAGCAAAAGTTTGGCAATTTTTAGAAAAGCATTATCTGAAAGAACAAAAAATCGTTTTATCCATTGGACAAATTGAGGACTGCAAAGAATTTCATCCATACTTAAAAAGATTACAAGAACATGGTGTTTTATTGCTTGGTGATTCAACAGCAAATGCATCAGAATTTGTCATCCAAAACCATGATTTAATCTTATCAAATGACAAAATTTGGAATAAATTATATCCAGAATTAGTCATTCATATTGGAAAATCACATGTTTCAAAACGGATCAAGCAATTTTTTAGAAGTCAAAAAGACTTAAAAAATTGGCTTATCCGAAAAGTTGATAAAAGTGCTATTATTGATAATTATCAATCATTAACAGCTATTTTAAATGTCAACACAATAGATTTTTTACGAATTTTCGAAACATTCATTGCTAATAAACTTAACACGAGACAGTTTATTACTAAGTGGGATGAAATTTCAAAAATCATCAGTGAGCGACAACATTCTTATTTATTGAATAACACTAACTGGAATGAATTAGGAGCTATCGGAAAAGTCTTAAAGCACCTAGAGCAGGCAAAACAACCGGTACATTTAGGCAATTCCTTGAGTATCCGCTATAGTAATTGGGTTCCATTTTTTCCGAATGCAAATGTATATTGTAACAGAGGAACAAGTGGTATTGACGGTACAGTTTCAACCTTCATAGCCGCAAGCTGTAAAAATCAAGAATTATCTTATTTATTATTAGGAGATTTATCATTTCAATATGATAAAAATGGTTTATGGAATGCCTATTCAACTAAAAATCAACGAATCATCATTATAAATAATGCTGGAGGAGGGATTTTTAGAAATTTAGAAGGGGCTAAGGATTTACCAGAATTAGAATCCTACATTGCCACTAAACAAATTAATACTGCTGAACAAACAGCAATTGCATCAGGTTTCAATTATGTAAGAGCAGATGACTATGAGAGCTTAAAAATTGGTTTAAAACAATTAGCTCAGCCATCAGAGCAAGGTATTATCTTGGAAATTTTTACTGATCCTGTTGAAAACAAGAACATTTTGTCAGAATACATGGGCTTATTTAAGTCCTGATTCATCCTCAATGCGCTTTAAATTGCGCAAATACAGTTCATTTTTGGGAGACAAATACAATGCCTTATCGATCCATTTTCTAGCCAATTCATATTGCTTTTTCTGAATTTGAATGTAGCCTAAGTTATTATAAATTAAATCCTTATATTTTCCGGAAGCCAATACTTTTTGAAAAGCTTTTTCAGCTAAATCCAATTCACCCATTTCCTGGTAAACAACCCCTTCATTAATTTGAGCCTCCACATTTTTAGGTTCTAATTTTAAACTTATTTGATAGGAGGATAGGGCTTTTGAATATTCTTTTTTAAGCAAATAAACATCGCCTAATTGGCGATGGGCTGCTGCAAATTTAGGATCAATGGCTACTGCCTTTTCAAAATCTAATATGGCCTCCTCATTTTGATCTATAGCCAAATAGGCCAATGCTCTATTAAAATAAGCATCTGACAAATTCGGATCTTTTTCAATAGCTTCATTGTACCACTTAAGTGCATCTCGAAATTCTTTTTCTTTCGCCTTTTGGTTTCCACGAAGGAAAAAATTAGATGCTTCTAATTTGTCCTTTTCGGCAGAAGACTGACAAGAAGATATCAAAACAGAAAAAATTAAAATAAATGAAACTTGTAAGGAGATTTTCATGTTGAGTAATTTAATTACTTTTGCAATTCAAAAAACAAATTTAAAAGATATTATGGCATACGCAGAAATGTTGACCGATAAAGGTTTAATGAAAATCGAATTTTATCAAGAAGATGCACCCATTCATGTGCAAAATTTCATCGATTTATCAAATAAAGGATATTATGATGGCATTACTTTTCACCGTGTAATTCCAGATTTCGTTATTCAGGGAGGAGACCCAACAGGTACTGGTGCAGGCGGACCAGGGTACACTATTCCATGTGAATTAACAGGAAACAATCAATACCATGATCGTGGAGTATTGTCAATGGCTCATCGTGGACCTAACACTGGTGGTTCTCAATTCTTTATTTGCCATAGCAGAAATAACACTTCTCACCTAGATCGTAAACATACTTGTTTTGGTAAAGTAATAGAAGGATTAGATGTAATTGACGCAATTCGTCAAGGAGATAAGATTGTTTCTGTGAAAATTGTGGAAGAATAGGTTTTAGGGAAGAGGGATGAGGGATGAATTATGAGTTATGAATTATAAGGTATGCATTTTGTTAAAGAATTAGAATGTGAACAATTGAGAGTTCTACTTTATGAGTGGAATTCAAAATACATTGTTAAGTACGAGACTTCAACGATGGAGCAAACCATAAAATTTTCAGTTTTAGATTTTACATCCCAAAAAGAAATAGAGGAACTGGCAACCAGCTCCTCTATTGTAAATCAAGTTATTTTGAATTTTCAAACGCTATCACAAAAACTCATAATTCATAAATCATAACTCATCCTTAATCCAACCATTTCTTTTCCAACTCCTTTTGAGCCAAAGTAGGATTTGCAACAGGTTTTAATTCAAATTGAACAAGAGGGCTTTTCATCACTGGTACTAAGTAATTTTTTTCTAGTCCGTCTCTTTTAATTGTAAATAGAATTGACTCTCCAATTTTTTTATTTGAAAGTAATTTATCGATTCCTTCAAAATTTTCACTATTTACTTTTAAGATTTCATCGCCTACATTTAATCCAAATTGGTAAGCTGAACCTCCTTTATAAACTGAAGTTACCTTATTATTCACAATAGTGCATCCAATAAAAGGTATCTCTTTGTTTTCATTGGCATCAATCCATTCATATCCAAATTGTTTAAATAATTCGGCATATGCGGGAGTTTTTACATCATATATCAACTGTGCGAAAAGATCTTTTGCAGAAGTACCTGCAACGGTACTAAAAGCATGTTCTAACTCTGAATCTGTAAATCCTCTACCTAATTTTTTATAGTAATTTTCATAAAGTAATTTATACACATCATCGAGCGATTTTTTACCATTGCTAGCCGACATTATCCATAAATTTAATACGCCTCCTAAAACAGCACCTTTATCATAATAAGAAACAGAAGCATTTCTAGAATTTTCATTTGGACGATAATATTTAATCCAAGCATCCCAACTTGATTGCGCGACAGGGTCAACTTTATTTCCAGGGGTATTTTCCACAGCAGATATTTCATCTGCTAAACCTTTTAAATAGCTCGATTTAGTAACAAAACCAGCACGAAGTGAAAGCAAGTCAGCATAATAGGAGGTAATTCCTTCTGAAAACCACAAATTGTGTGTGTAGTTTTCATTTTCATAATCAAAAGGCCCTAATGAAGCAGGACGAATTCGCTTAACATTCCAAAGATGAAAATATTCATGCGCCAACAAATTCATGATACCATTATATCCACTTGGAGTTTCGTAATTAGTACGTGAAACTTGACACGTTGTTGAATATAAATGTTCTAAACCGCCACTACCACGATTTAAATTATGAATAATAAATAAGTAGTGGTCACAAGGATGATCACCCACAACTTGCATGGCAGTTGAACACATTTTCTCAACATCCTTCAAAAATTTAGTCGAGTCTACCTTAGCAGGTCCGTAAAAAGCAATTTGATGTGGAATTCCTTTTACTTTGAAGGAAAATAACTGATGATTACCAATTTCAATAGGAGAGTCTATAAATTCATCTAGGTTTTTTGCCAAAAAGCTAAAATTTTGAGCAGTAAATGCAATAGCAGTAGAAACCTTGCTAAAACTAGCATGAGGAATTATTTTCAAAGCAATTGGAGAATGAGCAAATTCATCAACATACATAAAAACGGATGCAGGATTGATGTACCCATGAGAATCATCTAAAAAGGAAGTTCTAACTGACATTTCATAAGCATACACTTGATAATTGACTGCAATTTTTCCAGTTTTTAACGTAGTAGGAATTTGTACTCTCCACGTATTTTTATTGATTTTTCTGATCTGAACAGTTTCTTGATTTAAAGTTGCTTTTACCTGCTCAACATTTTTTGCAAATTCTCTTATTAAGTAAGAACCAGGAGTCCATGCTGCCATTTTGAAATCCACATATCCCTTATTGCTTTTTAATTTAGAAACATCAATAGATGTCGTTACATCAAAATAATGAGTCTGCGGAGCAGGCATTCCAATTTGATGTGAAATTGATTGAGCTACTACTTTAACTGAAATAAATACGAAAAGGAGTAATGCTGAAAATTGTAATTTCATGGAAATTAGATTGTTAATTAGAAGTAAATATTAGTAATGATCAATAAAATTAATCAATTCAACGTTTGAATTGAAATTTATAAAGAAATTAACTAATTTTTAGCTGGAATTTATCCCAAATTCTATGTAATAAATTGATGAAATTTTCGTATTATTGTAGTAATTGTGTCTGCAATAATCATTCTATAATGAAGAAAAATATTTTTATATCTTGTGCATTAATCACAGGAAGTTTATTAACTACTACACATTCAGGTTTTTCACAGCAAACATTAAGTTTTAGAGATCATACTTTGCATTTTCGTCAAGCAAAAGAATACTTTGATGCTAAAAATTATGTAGCTGCAAAAGAAGAATTCATACAATATTTACAAACGCTTGAACCTATCAATGGAGAGCAGGCTGGACAAAAAGTATTAGCCGAATATTACGTAACGTTATGTACTATTTATATGTCTCAACCTGAGTCAGAAATTCTAGCTGAACGTTTTGTAGCAAATCATCCAGAGCATCCACAATCTATTAAATTATTAAGAGGAATAGGTAGCTTTTTTTATGATAATGGTGATTATGCGAAAGCCATAAAATATTTGAGCAGATCTTCAGAAACAAATTTAGAAGCTAAGTTTAAATTAGCAGTATCTTATTATGAGACAAAGTCTTTTAAAAATGCATTAAAATTATTTGATGAGATTAAAATTACTTCAAATGAGGAGTATTCTTTTTCATCTGCATATTATGCAGCTATCATGAATTTTCAAGAAAAAAGATATTCAGACGCAGTAAATGATTTTAAAAAGGCAGAAAATAGTTCAAAATATCGTTCAGAAATCCCTAATTGGGTTTCAATGTGTTATTTTCATCAAGGAAAATTCAATGAATTATTGAATTACGCTGAACCCATTTTAAGACAAAAATCTAATGCATATCAAATCAAAGATTTATCTTTATTGGTTGCGGAGGTTCAATTTAAATTAGGTTATTACGAAAAAGCGGTTGCTAATTACGATTTAGCTGAAAAATTAAATTCAGCTGTATTTAATTCAGGAATCAAATACCGTCAGGGTTTTTCTTTTTACAAGACCAATCAATTCAATAAAGCAGCAGATATTTTGAAGCCTGTTGTTTCAACTAAGGATACCTTAGCACAATATGCTGCATTAACCTTAGGATTATCACAATTAAAGGCTGGTAATTTACAAGCCACATTAGACGCATTTGCTGTAGCTAAAAACTTAACTTTTAATAAAAATATTCAAGAGGATGCATATTTTAACTATGCAAAAGTATTGTTGGATTTAGGGCAGGCATCTGAAACGATTTCAGAAATACAGGAATTCAACAAAATTTTCCCTTCAAGCAAATATGCAGAAGAAGCAAATGAATTAGTAGCTGATGCATTTATTAATTCAAACAATCTTTCAGCTGCATTAACTTATCTTAAAAGTTTACCAAACAGAAGTTCAAAATTAAATCTTGCATTTCAGACCTTAAGTTATAATTTGGCTGTTGCAGCGTATAATGCAAACAAATTTGAGGAGTCAATTGAGTTATTTGATAATGCCATTGAAAACCAAGAAAGTCAGGTCATCAAGGCACAATCAATCTTTGGAAAAGCTGAAGCCTTATCGCAATTGAAAAAATACCAAGAGGCCATTCAAAATTATAGTCCTTTATTAGTTAATGTTCCAGAAGTTGAAAATCCAGTTGATTTTCAACAAAAAGTACGTTTAGGTTTGGCTTATGCCTATTTTAATACGAAAGATTTTACAAAGGCTAATGTATTGTTCAAAACGTATGCCGACAAAATGTTGGCTTCGCCAAATGCAAAAAGTAATCCTAATATCTTATTACGACTTGCCGATACCTATTTAGTGGCTAAGAATTATGAAGAGGCCTTAAATTATTACACAAAAGCAATAGATCAAATTAAGACCGATAAGGATTATGCCATCTTCCAAAGAGGTGTAACCTTAGGTTATTTAAATAAAGAAACAGAAGCTAAACAAGCATTTAGAAGAATTCGTACCGAATACCCTAATTCCAAATATTTAGATGATGCGATTTATCAAGAGAATCTAATTTCATTCAACAATAATAAATATAAAGATGCAATAGCAGGATTCACTGATTTAATTCAAAACAAATCAAATAGTCCATATTTATCAGCAGCTCTATTAAAAAGAGCGCAAAGTTATGGCAACTTAAATCAGCATGATTTAGCTATTGCAGATTATAAAAAAATTATTGCAGACTTTTCTTCAGATAAATTGGCAAAAGATGCCTTATTAGGTTTGCAAGAAGAATTGAATGAAGTAGGTAGACCTGAAGAATTTGGCGAATTACTTAGTGCTTTCCAAAAAAATAGTCCTGAAACAGAAGAAAACATTGAATTAGCCTATTCAGCAGCAAAAAGCATTTATGTAGGAGAAAAATATGATAAAGCAATAAATCCTTTAAAGAGTTTTATCGAAAAATATCCACAAAATGAACATGTTGAAGAAGCTACCTATTTAATCGCAGACGCTTCATATCGTATCAATAATACGAGCGATGCCTTGTTATACTATGCAAAAACAATAGAACATAATGTAGTACCTCAAGTAAATAAAGCGATTCAACGAAGTGCAGAAATAGAATTCCAAAATAAAAATTACCAAGCATCAATTTCATTTTGGAGAAAATTGAAAAGTAAAAATATCGATTCCAAAGAAATCATTTTAGCTGATTATGGAATTTTAAATAATTACATCAATTCAAAATCATTGGATTCTGCTGCAGTGGCGGCTGAAGTGATTTTAATTAATCCAGTAGTTAGTAATGAAGATAAATTTAAGCTTTGTAAGCAATTTATCGATTTGTCTGTTAGCAATGCTTCCATTGACTCTGAATTAAAATGGCTAAATCAATCCTTATTATTTGACAAAGGAGATTTAGGAGCAAGTAGTCAATTACGTATTGCACAAATTTATTTTGATCAACAAAAATTCAAAGAATCAAGCGATTTAATCTTAGACAAATTTAGAAATGTCTATGCTGAGGCTTCTGAAAATATTGTTGGAAAAGCATACATCTTATTATCAGATAATTTTATTGCCTTAAAAAATATTCCACAAGCAAGAGCTACCTTAAAATCAGTAATTGACAATTCCTCAGACAAGGAAGTGATTGAAATAGCAAAAACCAAATTAAACGCACTTCCTGTAAAATAAGCTTAAGAAATATGAATTTTTCAAAATATAACTATCTTGCTGTTGTCTTAATGAGTATTTGCTCATTAAATGTTTCTGCTCAACAAACTAAAAAAGAAGGTTCTATTCAAAACGAGGATATCATTATCGATAAAGAACGTAAAATTGAATTGCAGCCACAAGTAAGTAGATCATTTGATCCTCTTCAAGAAATTGAAAACAAAAAGAAGGGACGTAAAATGAAATATGAGTTTACTGAAAGAAAATTAGACGATCAAAAATTTCAAGCCATTACCAGTCCAATTATTAATCCTAGAAATGGGGATGAATTAACTTCAGCTTTCGGACAAAAATTCAAAAACATCATTAAAATTGGAGCTGGAAATTATGGACATACCTTATTTAATGCTCATTTAGGATTTAATCCAGATACAAATCAGTTTAGAGGTATTTATATCAAACATGATGCGAATAGAAGAGGACCCACCAATTCAATCTATTCAGGTAGAAGTGAAAACGAAGCAAAAATTTACAGTAAAACATTTACGAATAAGTATTTGTTAAATGGTCAAATTTCATATAACAATTTAGCTACTAATTTTTACGGAAGATTATTAGACCCTGTGAACTATCCAAGTAATTATTTAGAAATCAGTTATGATAAATTTTATTACTCAGGTTCTATTTCAAATGCCAAATTAGATGCCAAGTTTGATTATGATGCTACATCAAGTTTAAACTTTACGTCAAGTTCAAAAATGGATAAAGAATGGATTTGGAATTCAAAATTCCACGGAATTATGCATTTAAATGATGAGCTTTCAGCCTATATTGATGGTTCAATGATCTTATCTGAGTACACAACGACCACAAATAATAGAAGACAATTATATAAGTTAAAGCCATCCTTTTTATATAAATCAAATACATTTTCAATCCATGCAGGTTTAAATGTAGTAAATGAAAAAGATCAATTAAAAGGTTTTAATACAACAGAATGGTATCCTGTAGTAAAATTGGATGTTAAACCTGCTAACTTCCTACACGTATTTGCTGGATTAGGGGGGGATACCCATTTTTACTCATACTTACAAAATATCAATACCAATCCCTGGTTAGATAAGAATTTAGAACTTCGTAACACAAAGGAAACAACCAATATTTATGGAGGAGTAAAAGGCTCTAATGAGAAAAATATAGATTATGAAATCAAATTCTCCTATTCTGAATTTGAAAATTTAGGATTCTTTACTCCAACTGCTGCAGATACTTCTAAATATAAATTGGTATATGCTGGAGATTCCAAAAAGGTACAGAATTATAATATTTCTGGACAAGTAAATTATCAAATTAATGAGCGATTATTATCCGTTTTAAAATTTGAATATAACCAATATGATAATATTGGTGCTTTAGAAAAACCTTTCTCTAAACCATTAAATAATATCTCTTGGATAAATTCTATTACATTCAGAGATCGAATCATTATATCACCTGATATTTATTATATGAATGGTTTGTATGGGTTTAATCCAATTAGTAACAAATCAGTTAAATTAGATGATATTTTAGATTTAAATTTGAAAGTAAATTATTTAATTACTAAGAAATTTAATGCAGTAGTAAGTGCTAATAATATTTTGGGAAAACAATACCAGCAATATTTAAATTATAAATTGCAGGGATTAAATTATACAGTAGGAGTAGCCTATTCATTTTAAAATATGGTAAACGAAAAGGAGCTTATCGGTTTTATTGAAAATTTGCTTAATGAGCATGATTGCATTATTATTCCCAATTTTGGTGGATTTGTAATGAAATCTACTCATTTTACTTTCAGAAAAGAAAGTAACAAAATTGAAACACAAAAAAGGAGTGTTGCATTTAATGAGAAATTAAAAAATGATGATGGATTTTTAACGAATGAAATTGCCATTGAATTTAAAATTTCAACAAAAAAAGCTCAAGTTCAAATTGTTGAATTTGTTAATTTCTTGAAAAATGAAATTTCAAATCAACCACAATTCGACTTTGGAACTATAGGTACATTTGCTTTAAACAAGGAACATAAATTACAGTTTAATCCAAATGATGATATGAATTTCAATTTAGAGATGTTTGGTTTAGAGGATGTTAACACTACTTCAAACTTTATTCCTAAAAAACCAATTTTGGTATCACCAATTGAAGTTAAAGAAGAACAGGAAATTGTGAGTGAAGAATTTATTCCTATAAGTGAAGAAAAACGAGAAAAAAGACGGATTAAAAATTCAATTTATGCAGCTGTATTATTTGTTCTAGCAGGAATAAGTACATTTGTTCTAACAGAACCAAAAGAGCAGGTATTTACTTCAAGTTTGAATCCTTTCTCCAGCAAAACCACGGAACAAACGAATAAAATAGAACAACCTTCAGTACCCCATCACGCAATTGCTGTAGTAAAACCAGTAGAAAAAGTACAAGTAGAAAAAGAAGCAACTGAATTGAAGAAAGAAATAGAATTAGAAGATTCTATTGAGTTGGTAGCTGGGAGTTTTTTAACAGAAGAAAAAGCTCAAAAAGGTATTCAAGAGTTACTTCACAAAGGAATAGACGAGGCATATATCATTCCTAAAAAAGATTCACAAAAATATTTTCGAATCAGTTTAGGAACTGCTGAGAATATGGAAATCGGATACAAAAAAGCATCCGAAATAAAAAAAGAACATAAAATTGATATTTGGGTTTTTGAAAATCATAAGAATTAATGAATCAAATTTTATTACAACAAGAAATAGAAAAAAAGAATCGATTAAAAGCATTAGGAATTACTTTTGCTATTAATGCTGTTTTATTCTTTTTATTTTATACGATTAATATTTGGTCAGGTGAAGACCTTAAAATGGAGGTACCTGCTGGTGGATTTGAAGTAAATTATGGTAATACAGATGAAGGCGGAGGAGATATACAAACTTTTAATCAGGCAAACGCCTTACTGAACGAGGAAGAATCTGCTCCAGCTGAAGAAAAACCCATTGAAAAAGTTGAAAAAATAAAGGAAAAACCAACAGAGGCAACATTATTAACTTCTAAAGTAAAGAGTCCAGTCAAAATTGAGGAAAAAGCTCCTGAGAAAAAAGTTGAGGCTGTTAAAAACGTTAAAAAAGAAATAATACCAGTAGAAGCTCCTCCTAAAATTGATGAGAATGCCTTATTCAAGAAAAAATCAGCTGCTAATGGAACAAAAGGAACAAGTGCTTCTGCAGGAGGAAATTCAAACGGAAATGATGCTGGCAAAATTGGCGACAAAGGCCAATTAAATGGTGATATTAATAATTCAGCCATTTATTCTGGTCCAAAAGGTTCAGGCGGTGGATCAAACAATGGAATTGGCGGCGGAAATGGAATGTCAGTAAATCTTACGGGTTGGAAGCTAGCTTCTGCACCAAAAGTAAATGATGATTCAGATGAAACTGGTATTATTCGTTTATCTATAAAAATCGATGCAAACGGTTCAATACTTCAAGTAAAAATTGTTGAGACCACTTTGTCGGCATCTGTTGCTCAAAAATATAAGAAAGCCATTGAAAAATTAAGCTTCAAACCGACTTCATCAGGAGAAAGACCCGAGATCTCAACTGGAACAATTGTATTTAAAATTAATCCGAGATAGTAGCGTTTTTTGACTATGATGACTTACCCTGAAGTCCTCAATTTTTTGTATCAACAACTTCCAGTATTTCATAGGGAAGGTAAAAAGGCTTTTAAGCCTGGACTTGAACATATTCAACATCTTTGTGATTATTTTGGTTATCCGGAAAAAAGATTAAAATGCTTTCATATTGCAGGCACAAATGGAAAGGGGAGTTCCTCTCATCTTTTGGCGTCTATATTGCAATCACATGGGTACCGCGTTGGATTATACACTTCCCCTCACCTGAAAAATTTCACTGAACGATTTAAATTGAATGGGGAGGAGATTCCTGAAAAATGGATTACTGATTTTGTGAATACTCATCAAGAAAAGATTCAAAACTTTCAAGCTTCTTTTTTTGAATGGACAGTCATCATGGCATTTCTTTATTTTGCCGAACAACAAGTTGATTTTGTAGTGATTGAAACAGGTCTTGGAGGAAGATTAGATTCAACCAATATCATACTTCCCCTAGCATGTCTCATTACCAATATCAGTTTTGATCATCAAGACATTTTAGGCAATACCTTAGAAGAAATCGCATCAGAAAAATCAGGAATTATTAAAAAAGAAACTCCTGTGACGATATCAGAATTTCAAATTGAAACTGCAGATGTTTTTGTTAATAAAGCAAAGGAACAAGATGCACCGATTCAATTTGCTAGTAAGGAAATTGGTATTAATAAAAAATCGATTCAAAATGGATTTCAAGAATTTGAAATCCAATCACAAGTTTGGAAAGAATTTGTTGTTCAATCACCTTTAATAGGAAATTATCAATTACATAATATTAGAGGTATAATCGCATTTTGTGAACAATTACAATCACATCAAATAATATCTTTAAAGCTTGAAAAGATTATTGAAGGCATTCATCAGGTAATACAGCAGACAAATCTAAAAGGACGATTTCAAACCATACATGGAGAAAATCCGAAAATTATTGTTGATACAGCACATAATGAAGCAGGCATAAAAAGCGTTTTAGAGCAAATAATTTCACAAAATCAAAAGCCATTAACACTTATTATTGGAATGGTAAAGGATAAAGATATCCAAAAAGTGTTAGCACTATTACCAAATGATGCGCATTACTTATTTACAGAAATTTCAAATCCACGCAAATTACCAAAAGAGGAATTAAAAAAATTAGCATTAGATTCTGGAAAAAATGGTCGTTTAGTTCAAGACGTTAACGCTGCCATCGAATTTGCAAAGGAAAAATTACAGGATCATTTGGTAATAGTAATTGGAAGTACATATTTAGTAGCAGAAATAAACGAATTATAAATTGAGCAGGAGAAAAAGTGTAAAATATCAGTTAGCAACTGATTTAGAAAATGTTATTCAGCGACCAAAACCATTTTTTGATAAGTGCAAAGGAAAATGGAAATCTGATTATTTTCAAAATTCCAATCCGATTGTTTTGGAATTAGGCTGTGGAAAGGGAGAATACTCAAATGGTTTGGCCAAATTATTTCCAGATAAAAATTTTATAGGTATTGATGTCAAAGGAGATCGCTTAGCTTCGGCTGGATTATTTGCACAAAGGTCTGAATTAAAAAATGTTGTTTTTCTAAGATTACAAATTCAATTCATATTAGATTTTTTCGAAATCGATGAAGTAGATGAAATTTGGATCACTTTTCCGGATCCACGACCACGAGATCGAGATGAGAAAAAAAGATTAACTAATCCGTATTTTCTTGAAAAATATAAAGAAATTTTAAAACCAAATGGATTGTTGCATTTAAAAACTGATTCAGAGTCGTTATTTGATTACAGTCTAGAAACTATTCCTGCACAGAATTATCAATTAATTGAACAAACAAAAGATTTATATCAATCGGATTTAAATAAAGATCACTTTGGAATAAAAACTCGTTTTGAAGAATTGTTTTTCAACAAAGGATTTAGCATCAAATATTTGAGAGCTGTTAATAACAAATAAAAAAGGCCCGGATGGGCCTCTTTTACTATATTTCGATTTGGAAATAAATTATCCTACACGAGCAATTAAATCTGCTGCACGAGATGAATAACCATATTCGTTATCATACCAACCAACTACTTTCACTAAAGTTCCCATAGTTGAAGTTAATTTTGAGTCAAAAATACAAGAGTGAGTATTTCCGATGATATCGATAGAAACGATTTCGTCAGTTTCGAATTGAAGAATTCCTTTCATTGGACCCTCTGCTGCTTTTTTCATTGCTGCATTGATCTCATCAGCTGAAACTTCTTTTTTCAAGATAGCTGTAAATTCAGTTACTGACCCATCTGGAGTAGGAACACGCATTGAGCTTCCGTCTAATAAACCTTTTAAGTGAGGTAATACTAAACCTACAGCTTTCGCAGCACCTGTAGAAGTAGGAACGATTGAATAAGCTGCTGCACGAGCACGACGTAAGTCGGAGTGAGGAGCATCTTGTAAATTCTGATCAGCAGTATACGAGTGAATCGTAGACATATATCCTTTTTCTAAACCAAATGCATCATCTAAAACTTTAGCCATTGGAGCTAAACAGTTAGTAGTACAAGAGGCATTAGAGATAATCTTCATGTCATCTGATAAGGTATCTTCATTAACGCCTAACACAACAGTAGGAACACCACCTTTAGCAGGAGCAGAAATAATTACTTTCTTTGCACCAGCAGTTAAATGTTGACCTGCACCATCTTCATCAACAAAACGTCCTGTTGATTCTAATACTACGTCAATACCTAGAGCACCCCAAGGTAATTGCTTAGGATCACGCTCAGCATAAGCTTTAATTGCATGTCCGTTAACAGTGATACTATCAGCATCAGAAGATACTGTACCATTGAATCTACCATGCACTGAATCATACTTCAATAAATGTGCTAATGTTGCGTTATCAGTTAAATCGTTAATTGCAACGATTTCAACGTTTTCTTTTTCCAACAAACGACGGAAAGTTAAACGACCAATACGACCAAAACCATTAATAGCTACTTTAATTTTTTTCATCGGGTAATAAATATTTGTTTTCCTTTATTTTAACCCAAATATAGCGATTTAATGTGAATTGTGCAAACGATGGAATAGGGAAGAAGTGTAAGACCTTATTTCACATTTGTATTTTATTTAGCTGAACTACTAAATAAAAAATAATTTCTACTTGAATACGTTTTTTATTCAAAAATTTTGTATATTCGAATACGCAAAAGGGGAGAAGGTTGTCGGAGATTGACTCGCATGACACAATGTCATTTGTTTTTATTGCTAATTTAGGGGCATTGTAATCACCAAATATAATTCTGTTTAATTTATAAGTTAACTGATAATCAATAAGTTATAAACTTAAAGTTAAAGTTAAAATTAATTTCAATTTTGGCTAATCATGTACTTTAAATTGATGAAATGAAGATATTTTTCACTTCTTCATTGTGGAATACATTTAATTGAACGAACTTTGTATAAACGTTAAAATTGAATACATATTTTTATGCAATCCTTACAAAATATTATAGAAAGTGCCTGGGATCAACCTGAATTGAGAAAAAATTCAGATTCGATTTCCGCAATTGAGCAAGTAGTTGACCTAGTTGATAAAGGACAATTAAGAACTGCTCAACCAAAGGAAGATGGTTCATGGCAAGTTAATGAATGGGTGAAGAAGGCCATTGTAATGTACTTCCCTATCCGACAAATGGAAGTCAGTGAAGTGGGTATTTTTGAGTTTCATGATAAAATGGCACTTAAAACAAACTATAAGGAATTAGGAGTAAGAGTTGTTCCACCTGCTGTAGCTCGCTATGGTGCATATTTATCAAAAGGAACCATATTAATGCCATCTTATGTAAACATTGGAGCTTATGTAGACGAAGGAACTATGGTTGATACATGGGCAACTGTTGGCTCATGCGCTCAAATAGGTAAAAATGTTCATTTAAGTGGTGGTGTTGGAATCGGTGGCGTTTTAGAACCACCTCAAGCATCTCCAGTTATTGTTGAAGATGGAGCCTTTATTGGATCAAGATGTATCGTTGTTGAGGGAGCACATATTGGTAAAGGAGCCGTATTAGGTGCTGGAGTTACGATTACAGGTTCTTCTAAAATTATTGACGTTAGTGGTTCTGAACCAGTAGAATATATAGGTTATGTTCCAGCTAATTCAGTTGTAATTCCTGGAAGCATCCAAAAGAATTTTGCTGCCGGTACCTATGGAGTACCATGCGCTTTAATCATTGGAAAAAGAAAAGAAAGTACTGATTTAAAAACTTCATTGAATCAAGCTTTAAGAGAAAACAATGTAGTGGTTTAATTGACCATTTAAATTGACTACCTTTATACCCGGTTTATACAACCGGGTTTTTTTATGGAAAATGAATTAAAAATTGGTGAATACAATCACCTTCGCGTAATTAAAGAAGTAGATTTCGGTTTGTACTTAGATGGATATGAAGATGAAATCTTATTACCCAAACAATATGTAAAAGAAGGCACACAGGTAGATGATGTAATCAAAGTATTTATTTACAGAGATTCAGAAGATCGAATCATTGCCACTACCCTTGAACCAAAAGCTACAATTGATCAATTTGCCTTTTTAGAGGTAAAAGATGTATCTAAAGCAGGTGTATTCTTGGAATGGGGATTAATGAAAGACCTACTCGTTCCTTTTGGAGAACAAAAAGGAAAAATGGTTGTTGGTAAATCATACTTAGTTTATGTTTACTTAGATCCACAAACTGATCGTATTGTAGCGTCTGCAAGAATTGATAAATTCTTACCAAGAGAAGAAGATGCTCCCACCTTTAGTGTTGGACAAAAAGTTTCCGCCATTCCATTTGAATATACAGATATGGGAATCAATTGTCTAATTAACAATTGTAAAATAGGCCTCTTGTTTAAAAATCAACTGATTACAAATGTAAAATTAGGCGACTCAGTGGATGTTTACATTTCGAACATCCGCTCTGATAACAAAATTGATTTATCAATGAAATATCAACAAGATGATAAATTCCAAATGTTAACAGATCAAGTTCTTCAAGCTATAAAGGATCATGATGGTCGATTGCATCTTGGAGACAAGAGTAGTCCTGAAGATATTTACAATCAATTAAAGCTTTCTAAAAAGGATTTTAAAAAGGCGATCGGTGCATTATATAAAAGTAAATTAATTCAAATATCACCAGAAAGTGTTTCACTTTTGTAAACAAAAATAAATTACAAATGTATTTTCAGTTTCATTAATTTGTTAATACATTTGTAAAACAACACAGTTTACAAAAGTATTATGACTCTAACAGAAAAGATAGAATTGTTAATTAAACGTACACAAATGTCTGCGTCTCAATTTGCAGATGTAATTAACATTCCAAGAAGTAGTATCTCACACATCATTTCTGGAAGAAATAAGCCTAGTTTAGATGTTGTACAGAAGATTTTAAAGAGTTTCCCTGAGATCAGTGCTGAAGAATTGTTGTATGAGGACAGAAATCTATTATTTACACCTCAAGGTAATGATGTAAAAAAAGGTACTTCTCAACCATCCTCTTCAAAGCCAAGTCCACAAATTTCAATAGGTGGACTTTTCGACCAGCCAAATGATACCCCTCGAGAATCGGATGAAAAAAAATCTCCGGACTCTTCTTCAGTTCAATCAATTCTCAAGCCTATTGAAAATTCGGTACCTGTAAGAAGTCAAGCAATTGAAAATCCCTCAACCATTGAAGTTTCTTCTGGGGTAAATCAAATTTATTCCAATCACACAGAAAAGTTCATTGAACGAGTGATTATCTTTTATTCAGATGGTACTTTTTCTGAAAGCAAGCCAAGCAAATAATTTATCCACAAGTTATCCACACTTGTGCACATTTGGATTTTCAAATGGAATGATTTTGGTATTTTGTTAACAATTTTTCCACAATTGTGCGTTTGTGCTATATTATACACAAGTTATCCACATAAAATTGTGGATAACTTGTGATTTGTGGACAAAAAAAAGACGTATTTTTTTCTTAAATTTAGGGTAAGCATTCAATACCTATGGAAAAATTAGATTCATTAAATCAAGTTGCAGAATTTCACAATACTTTTGGGGCACCTGTATTACCGCATCCCACTATTCCACACGAAACACGTTGTAGTTTACGCGTTAAATTACTTGAGGAAGAATTAGAAGAGTTAAAAAAAGCCATTGCTGATAACGACATGGTTGAAATTGCGGATGCTTTGTGCGATTTACAATATGTATTATCAGGGGCTATATTAGAATTTGGATTAGGAAGTAAATTCGTTGATTTATTCAACGAAGTACAACGTTCAAATATGTCGAAAGCATGCCAATCCCTTGAAGAAGCAGAACAAACTGTTGCTCATTACCTTGCAAAAGATGGAACTGAAGCAGAAATTAAGGAAGAAAATGGGGTATTTAAAGTATATCGAATCTCTGACAACAAAGTGTTAAAATCAATTGCCTATTCACCAGCACAATTAAAGGATATTTTACACAAATGATCAATATACTGTTAGTTGAAGATGAACCTAAAACGATACAATCCTTAAAAAAAGGCTTGGAAGAGTCGAATTATAAGGTAGATGTAGCCTATGACGGTGAAATTGCGCTTCAATTGGCAAATCAAAATACCTATCAATTAATTGTATCAGACATTATTATTCCTGGAATTAATGGTTTGGAATTGTGCAGACAATTGAGGGCAAAAGGAATGGAAGTTCCTATATTAATGTTAACTGCCTTGAGTTCAACCGATGATAAAATCATTGGTTTTGACGCTGGTGCAGATGATTATTTAGCTAAACCTTTTGATTTTAAGGAGTTTTTAGCCCGTGTTAGGGCTTTATTGAAACGGTATGGACATGCATCCACATTTATAGAAAATCCATCAACAATTCTAAAGTATTCGGATATTGAATTGGATTTAAATTCTAGATTAGTGCACCGCAATGGCCAATTAATCAACCTTACAGCTAAGGAATTTCAACTGCTAGAGTATTTTTTACGTAATCAAGAAAAGGTCATTTCTAAATCTGAAATTGCTGAAAAAATTTGGGAAGTGGAAGATGAGCAAAGCTTTAATCTTATTGAAGTTTATGTGAACTATTTACGTAAAAAAATTGATAAAAACTTCGATAAAAAGCTCATTCACACTCAATTTGGGGTAGGATATATCCTTCGAGAATAATGCAAATTAGGTCCAGACTAACATATCAATTTACCTATTTGGTGTCTGCGATTCTATTTGTTTCGTACCTTATTATCTATTTATTCTCCCAACAAAATTATCAAGACAAATTTTACGATCGATTACGACAAAAAGCCAATACAGCTGCTGAACTCTTAATCAATGTAAAACAGGTTGATGGTAAACTTTTACGAATCATTGACCGCGCTAATCGAGATATTTTATACCGTGAAAATATCGTTGCTTATGATACCTGTAACGAACGAATATACCGCTCAAACGACAGTATTTCTTTACAAATCGATGTAGAACGTGTTAAACAGGTACGTAAAAACAAAGAAATTAAATACCATACAGGTGAATTAGAAGTTTTAGGAACTGTTTTTGCCACTCCAGAGGGTAGGATAGTTGTATTTGCAGGCGCTGTGGATCAATATTCGGCAGAAAATGCACGAGACCTAAAAAACATATTAATAGCGTTATTTCTACTATTTATCTTTATTGTAATCATCTCTGGTTGGTTTTTTGCGGGTAGGGCAGTTAATCCTATAGCAGAGGTTATCAAACAAGTAGACCAACTATCACCCAAAAGATTAGAAGAACGACTGGATAATATCGATTCTCAAGATGAAATAGGAAAGATGGTTACCACCATCAATCGATTGTTAGAACGAATTGAAAATGCCTTCAAATTGCAAAAAACCTTCATTTCAAACGTTTCGCATGAATTAAAGAATCCGTTGACAAAAATATCATCGCAATTAGAAGTAAGTCTTCTTAAAGAACGTGAACAAGAAGAATACAAATCGACCATTAAATCTGTCTTAGAAGATACTCAGGAACTATCTGGCATTACAGAGTCTTTACTCGAATTGAACAAAATTAGTTTAAACGAATTCCAGATTAGTTTTCAGATACACCGTGTAGATGAAATCCTTTGGGATTCACGAAGTTTAACGCAAAAATTGCATGATGGGTACAAAGTCATTGTTGATACTCAACAAATGCCTGAGAATGAAGAATTATTAGAAATAAAGGCAGATGACAAGCTGATCCTAACAGCTTTTAAAAATTTAATGGAAAACGCATGTAAATTTAGTCCAAATAAAACGGCCTTTGTCAATTTACAAATCGACCAACAACAAATTAAAATTGAATTTAAAAACGAAGGAAAAGGAATTCCAGCTGCTGATTTACCATACATTTTTCAACCATTTTTTAGAGCTGAAAACACGGCAGCATCTAAAGGCTATGGCATCGGCTTATCGCTGGTAGAACGCATCATACAATTACACAACGGAATAATCCAGGTACAATCTGTACAAAATGGTTGGACAACATTTACTGTTATTTTACCGATTAAATAATTAAAGAATCTAAGTTACTAAAGAAACTAAGTGACTAAAGTAATAAAACGACAAATTGTTGTATAATTTATATTATGTTAAGTAGAAATTTTAGGAACCCCTATTTATTGAGAAACTATGAATCGAAGAATCGGATGAATCGGATGAATCGAAGAATCGGATGAATCGAAGAATCAGATGAATCGAAGAATCAGATGAATCGAAGAATCGAATGAATCGAAGAATCAGAATAAAATTAGAAGTGATACTCTTCCGTTCTTTCGTTTCTTCCGATTCTTCTAACAACAATTTCTTAGATTCATAGTTTCATAGATTCTTAAATCAAAAATCCCACCAAATTGCTTTGATGGGATTTCTTACTTCTTACTTCTTACTTCTTACTTATTACTTATTACTTAAAACTTCTTCCTTAATTTAGTTCTTGTAACTTCGCGTCATCTTTCAATTCACGATAGATTTGCTTCATAATTTCTTTCAAATCTTCGTCTTTTTTGATACTGAATGCTTTTACGAAATAAGGTAATGCTTCTTTATATTTTGAAGCAATTTTTTCCTCATAGGTCTTTCCTTCTTTCTTAAACGTCTCCATATCCATTGAATTTACCACACGCTTAATATCTGCAGCATCATTGTAATTCAAAGCACCTAATTGATATAATGCATCATAATAAGTAGGATCTAATTTTAAAGCACTTTCATAATATGAAGGTACTTTATCACGGATTTCCTTAATTTTTACATTTAAATCTGCTAATTGAGCTGCATTTGTTGCTGGGTCCCCTACTGATTTCTCTGCATTCGCTTTATCTGCTATATATCCTTCTAATACTTTTGCTTTCTCTTTAATATCAGCTTCATTCATTGTGATTTGTTGCTGAATAGAAGCTTTTTGCTTTGGAGGTGTTGTCGCTAATTTCTTTTTCAAACGCTTCACTTCATCCGTAAAGGCATCAATTTGTCCTTTTTGACTATCAATTCTCTTTTGGAACTCCCCTATTTTAGACGATTTTTCAGCGATTTTATTAGCTTGATCTTTGTAGCCCGACATTTTATTTTCGTACAACAATCCTAAATTAGAGAATGTTGCAGCGTCTTTATTTGCTTGCTTTTCTAAAGTTTCAATCGCTTGATCGATACGATTAAAAGAAATTAACAAATTAAATTTCTCATTACGTAAGTCTTTATTTGTAGGATATAATTCAATTCCTCTATCAATCACAGCAATAGCTTTTTGCTCATCTTTTTGATTCTTATAGATTTGAGATAAACCATATAAAATAGCCATATCTTTTCCTCCCATGTTCATGTAATTCTCATACGCAGCTTGTGCACCTTTCTCATTATTTGATAATTGAGCAACTACACCTGTATACATCGCAGCAATCGTATCTTTTGGAGAAACCTCAGATGCTTTTGCCATGTATTTATAAGAAGTACCATAGTTTTTGCCTTGATATTTGATTACACCAATATTCATAAATGCTTGGTATACTTTTTTATCATCGTATAACTTCTGGATATCCTTACTTAAGCTTCCCTTTGGATCTAATTTCTTGGCTTCTTCAAGAGCACTTAGTGCTTTAAATGGTGCCTCAATATCCAATGCTGAAAGTGTAGAATCTGGAAAAGATGCCATATCTAATAAAGCAATCGCCTTGTTTAAATGACTCTTTGGCTTTGTTGGATTTTTAACAACATCCTCCTCTGCTTTTTTTACTTTATCCGCAATTTCTTTTTTTGCCGCCTCAATAGCTGCTTTGTCTTGTTGTGCCATAGCTACATTCGCTATGAAACCGATTGTTAAAATAGTTAATACAATTTTTTTCATGATTGTTTATTAATTTGACGTATTTTCTTCGTTGTTTTCTTGTTCAGTAGCTCCTTCTATAGGTCCTCCTTCAGTGCCAATCTCTTCTTCTACTTCTGGATCTCTTTCAATTTTTGTTACTGATGAAATTTCATCGGATTCATTTTTCAAACGAATCAACTTCACTCCTTGTGTATTTCTACCCATTACTCGTAATTCAGCCACACTGGTACGAATTAAGATTCCGGCTTTGGTGATAATCATTAAGTCATTATTATCATTCACCTCCTTAATTGCAACTAATGCTCCTGTTTTCTCCGTAATATTTAAGGCCTTCACCCCTTTTCCGCCTCTGTTTGTCAGACGATAATCTTCTACCTCAGAACGCTTACCAAATCCTTTTTCAGACACTACTAATAATTGTTGAACTTCTGGATTCTCCACGCAAACCATACCAATTACTTTTTCATTTGCATCATCTTCATCTATCCAAATACCTTTCACACCGGCAGCAGAACGACCCATTGGGCGAACTCTGTGCTCCTCAAAACGTACCGAACGACCAGTATTCGTTGCAATTACTATCTGGTTATTACCATTTGTCAAGGCAACATCTAATAATCGGTCTCCTTCGCGAATTGTGATTGCAATAATACCATTTTGACGTGGACGAGAATAAGCTTCTAAAGATGTTTTCTTAATAGTTCCATCTTCAGTACACATCACAATATAGTTATTATCGATATAATCAGGATCTGTGATTGATTTCACATTAATTACGGCACGAATGGTGTCGCCTGATTCAATATTCATCAAGTTTTGAATAGGTCGACCCTTAGAAGTTTTAGATCCTTCTGGTACCGCATACACACGTAACCAGAAACATTTTCCTCTTTCAGTAAAGAATAACAACCAATTATGCATGGTTGCAGAGAATAAATGTTCAGTATAATCATCATCTTTCGTTGCAACCGCTCTTGATCCTACTCCTCCTCTACTCTGAGCACGATATTCCGTAATGGCAGTACGCTTGATATATCCTTGTGCTGAAATGGTAATCAACATTTCCTCATCAGCAATCATATCTTCAACAGAGAACTCTTCGTCAGTCATGTTGATTTGCGTTCTACGCTCATCTCCATAACGTTGCTTCATTTCTGTCAATTCATCTTTGATGATTTGCAATTGACGCTCAGGCTTTGCCAAAATGTCTTCCAAATCTTCTATCAACTTCATGATTTCAGCGTACTCATTAACAATTTTATCTCTTTCAAGTCCTGTCAAACGCTGTAAACGCATTTCCAAAATTGCCTTCGCTTGAATTTCTGACAAATTAAATTTGCTCATTAATCCTTCTTGGGCAGCATTTGGATCTCTTGATTCACGAATTAACTTAATAACTGCATCTAAATTATCTAATGCAATGATAAAGCCTTCTAAAATATGTGCACGCTTACGTGCTTCACGTAAATCATACTGAGTACGACGTATGATTACTTCGTTACGATGTTCAACAAAATAATGAATTAAATCCTTCAGATTTAAGGTCATCGGACGACCTTTCACCAAAGCCACATTATTTACAGAAAATGACGATTGTAATGCAGAATATTTATATAAATTATTCAATACCACATTCGGTACAGCATCACGCTTTAAATCGAAAACAATACGCATTCCTTGACGATCCGACTCATCTCTGATTTCAGAAATACCTTCAATCTTTTTATCATTCACCAAATCAGCACACTGCTTAATTAAAGAAGCCTTGTTGACCATGTATGGAATCTCAGAAACAATAATTTGCTCTTTTCCATTCTTGTTGGTGTCAAAAGTGGCATTTCCACGAATAACGACACGTCCTCTACCTGTTTCAAATGCATTCTTGATTCCTTGAATACCATAAATAGTACCCCCCGTTGGAAAATCTGGCGCCTTGATGTAATTCATCAATTCCGGAATCGTAATTTCACGATTATCAATATAAGCCGTAATTCCATCAACAACCTCCGTAAGGTTGTGTGGAGCCATATTGGTCGCCATACCTACTGCAATACCTGAAGTTCCATTCAACAATAAGTTGGGAAGCTTTGATGGCAATACCGTTGGCTCATCCAATGAATCATCGAAATTCGGTTGAAAATCAACCGTTTCTTTATTTAAATCAGACAATAATTCATCCGCAATTCGCTTCAATCGTGCCTCTGTATAACGCATAGCCGCTGGCGAATCTCCATCGACAGAACCAAAGTTTCCTTGACCATCCACTAAAGGATATCTCAAGGACCAATCTTGCGCCATACGTACCATCGTGTCGTATACAGATGAATCACCATGAGGATGATACTTACCTAATACCTCTCCGACAATACGAGCAGATTTTTTATAAGATTTGTTGTAGCTAACTCCCAACTCCTCCATTCCATACAACACTCTGCGGTGAACGGGCTTTAAACCATCTCTAACATCTGGCAAAGCACGTGAAACAATAACCGACATCGAATAATCGATGTAGGCTCCCCTCATTTCATCTTCAATGTTAATGGGGATAATACTGGTATTCAAAGACATAAAATCGTATTTGTGACTATCTAACAAATATCACGATTTTTGTCAATTTTTCCAAGAAATAATCAATTAATCTTTAGTCCTTGCGTGAGGATTCTCTCAGCACTAATTCTGTCTTTAAAACTCGAATTTGTGGCTCAAATTCTGCTTTGCTTTCGATTTGCTCAATCAACAATTCGGTAGCCAATTTTCCAATTGTTTCTAAGGGCTGTGCTACAGAAGAAATACTAGGTGAAATAATCGAACAAATGGGTTCATTGTTAAAACTAACAATTTTCACCTGCTCAGGAACTTTAATCTGTAATTGTTTCAAAGCTACTAAAACCCCAACAGCTAATCGATCTGAAACCACCACGATTCCATCGGGTGGATTTTTAATGGCCATCAATTGATGTGTTAACTGAACAGCTGTATCTTGGAAATAATCAGAATGAATGATCAATTTGTCATCCACCTTCATTTGATGAGCTCTCAATGCTCTTTTATAGCCTTCTAAGCGTTGATTACTCACAGAAACGTTATTGGGTCCAGCCACAAAAGCGACACGCTTGCAGCCATTATCAATTAAATGCTTGGCTGCTTCATAAGCCGACACTTCATTATCCACCATCACCTTACTCGCTTGAATTTCTTCCGAATTTCGATCAAAAAATACTAGTGGCATGCCACGTTTTTGCAATCGAATTAAATGGTCAAAATTCTTTGTTTCTCTAGATAATGAGATAATAATACCCTCTACTTGTGAACGTAATAAATTTTGAATATTGATTAATTCACGTTCATAAGACTCTTGAGTTTGGGTAATTAAAACGGAATAACCTGCTTGCAAGGCTGCTTCCTCAATTGCTTTGGTAATCGTTGAAAAAAAATGATACCCTAAATCAGGTACAACCAATCCTAACGTTTTTGTTTTACTCTTCACCAAACTTGTTGCCAACACATTGGGTTGATAATCTAGTTCAGCTGCTAATTCTAAAACTGCTTTTTTAGTATCAGGATGAATATCTGGAAGGTCGCGAAGGGCACGAGAAACAGTGGCAACTGATACATTCAATTGCTTGGCTAAATCTTTAATCGTTACCTGATGCTTCATTCCTATTTATTCTCCCAACTTAAACTAATTTGACTATTACCATCCAATAATCCAATGGCAGGCCTTTGTTTTTGTATTTCTAATTTGAAAACTTGTACCTGTTGATAGGTTTCAAGAATCCTATTTTTAATTTTTTCCGCTAGATCTTCCAACAATTCGGTTGGCTCCGACATCTTTTCCTTTAATATGGCAAATAAACTTCCATAATCGATTGTTTGATCCAAAGTTGAAATTTCTTGCAAGGAATTAATTGTTACCTCTAAACGAATGGTAAACCAATTTCCAAGTATTTTTTCCTCAGGAAATACACCGTGAAAAGCCCAAAATCGAATATCTACTAATGATATGGTCAATAATTCACTCATCATTAATTGATATCAGCTATTTTACCTTTCGGTTGATTCGATTTCGCGTAAGCCTCTAAAACCTTACCCAAAGTAGGTAGACCATCTTCTATTTCTGGACTAACAACTACTTTTTTAGGCCTTCCTGGACTTTTCTTTTGTCCTTCTGCAATTGTCACCTTTTTTGCCTTAACAACTTTCTTTTTTGGTTTTTTAACAGCAGACTTAGCAGCTTTTGTAGACCCACTCGGCCTACCTCGCTTCTTCTCAATACTTCTTCCTTCTTCCTTATTACTTATTCCTTCTTCCTTATTACTTATTCCTTCTTCCTTATTACTTCTTACTTCTTCCTTATTACTTCTTACTTCTTCCTTATTACTTATTCCTTCTTCCCTATTCCCTTTTTCCTCCTTCTCCCATCCTTCAATTTTATGAATAGTAACCTTTGAAATATCCATCAATTGGCTTGCAATTAATTTCTGCGCTTCTTTTAATTGCTTAAAAGTTCTTTCCTGCTCGATTAACTCAGCTTTTAATTGTTCTTTTTGTTGATTTTTTTCTTGTTCAAAAACCAAAAACAACTTATCAACTTCCTTTTTAGCCGAATCAATCATTTCTTTTGCCTGGCTTTCAGCCACATGAAGAACTTTCTTTTTCTCTTCATCAACTTTTTGACGAAGAGCATCTTTTGCTTCTTCAGACAAGTTCAATGCACGAATTAAGGCATTTTCTGCTTCCTGCAAACGCGTAATCTCCTTTTCTAAAGATTGCATTCTGTCCTGCATTGAGGATATAAATTGTTTATTTTGTTGACTTAATTCATGAATATGGTGCAGATATGCTTCCACATCATTCACAGAATACCCTCTAAAGGATTTAGAAAAAGCTGCTTCCGGTAGTTCGAAAATTTGATTCATATTGCAATTTAAAGAAATTTAAGAATTTAACTTCCAAACTGAAATTTTTTTATCATCTGAAGCTGAAACTAAAAGATCCTGATAATCAGACCAATATAACTTGTTCACAGAATTTTTATGGCCTCCATGTCTAGCAAAATCAATCACTTTTAGCAATTTAAATTCTGAGGCATCCCAAATTTTGAGTGTCTTATCCATACTTGCCGTAGCAAATAAGTTCTTGTTTGAATTAAATGTAATATCGTGAATAGGGAAAATATGTCCAACTAATTCTTCTTGCAAATCAAACAGATTACTCCTAAATGTCCAATGCTTCACTTTGGCATCTTTTCCAACCGAAAAAAGTGATTTAGTTTTGGGATTATAATCAAAGGAAAAAACTGTTTTCTGATGTCCATCTTGTGAATGCAAGGTTGCACCTTGCTGATTAACCATTCGAAGACTTCCATCAGTTGACCCAATTAATAGTTTATCGTTTGAGATGGATAATAATTTGCGGATACCAAAAGAACCTCCATGAAAAGTATGAACTAATTTCTTTGAAAACACATCAAAAACGAGCACTTTACCACCGCTGTTACCTACATAAATTGCATCTCCAAGCAGTTCAAAAGTAAAAAAAGAGTCGTGTAATTCAGCAAAAGAAAAAACTTCTTGATTGCTTTGTAAATCAATCACATGGATACCCTCTAAATGAGTTGCGACCCAGAGCTGATGGGTCTGAGGTACATACTTAATAGAAAAAATCCCCTTTTGAAATTGGGCAATCCCTTTGCCTACATCAGGTTTTTGAAGATTCCATTGTACAAGCATTCCATCAGCAGCACCAGAATAAAAGATTTCTTTAGAAATACCTCCTTCAAGAGCATATACAGCCCCTTTATGACCAGAAAACGTATCGATCTTTTCAACTTGCATACATCAAAATTACCAACAAATTTGTTAAATTTATGATTCAGTCACAGATAAATGTCCAAGTCTCTCTTGTTTAACCCCGAATTACCATCTGACCTATCCATTCAATATTTGGAAATCGGTAATGACCTTGAATTTTATTTGAGAGAAGTTCCGGAAGTTTTAAAAAATCCTATTTTAGACCGAGGTCAAATACCACAGAAACAAATAGAATCTTTAGCATGCAGATATTTATTGAGTCAACTACTTCATAACCTTAAAGCACAAATAAATCCAATTGAGTATTCAACTGAAGGAAAGCCATTTTTGAAAAATGGATTCCATTTTTCATTCAGTCATACGAATCAATATGCATGCTGTGCCCTTTCTAAAAACAAATCCATTGGAATTGATTTAGAAATGAATCATCGTTCGATTGAAAAGATTGCTACAAGGTTTTTAAGCACTGAAGAATTGGTCATTTTTTGCGACAAAAAATCTCAAATATTAGCATGGAGCATAAAAGAAGCCATTTATAAAGCACATGAAAAAAGAGGTCTTTCTTTTAGAGAACAAATCCGTTTACAATTCAAGGATGGGTTATACTTTGCTGAGGTAATGGATCAAGAAAAAATCACAAAATACAAGCTATATTACACTCAAAACAATCTTTTCACCATTTGTGTGGCAGTACCTAATTAGTCATCTAATAATTTAATCAACTGCTCTACCTCCTGCTTTCGATCTTCTTCACCGGCTTTTTCATAAGCAACGATAAGATTTCTAAAGACTCTTCTCACAATATCAATTGAGCTACAGGGTTGATAATAGGAATCATTTTGAGGTAAATTCAACTGAGCCAGATAATTATCGATATCTACTTTATTGAAAATTAAACCTCGATTAAATACATTGATATAAAATTGAATTGCCTCATGTTTGTAAGTCAAAACAAACAGGTTAGGTAAATTCACTCCATACACCTGAAAACCTAATTTTTGAGCGATATAAAGGTATATTACACATAACGAAATAGGATTCCCCTTTCGATTTTCTAAGACAATGTTGATAAAAGAATTGGTAATTGCGTGAAAATTCTTTGTATTTGCACCAAATTTCAATTGATCAAAAAAGACGGAATTCATCACTTTGATTTGATCAATTGGATGTAAATTTTCTCGAATATGAGGCCAAACTTCATAATAAATTTGGTCTAATTCCTCCTTCAATGTTGCAAAAGAGTAATCCGGATATCTGTAAGTCGAAATAATCCAAAAGCCTTCTATGACATCCATTGCCCCAGCTTCCTTCCATAAACTCAGTCGAGTCTTCACCAACTCAAACTGCAATTCATGAATTAAATTTTCAATTTTTTGCTGCAGAATGGGGTTTAAACCAGCATCTTCCCACTCCTTCTCCAAAAAAGGAATCATATCAACTCCTTTCAGACGGATTTGATCTTCAATGTGTTGCACTACTTCCGAATCAGTATCGTCGAGCAACTGAATCATGGCCTTTATGGATGTACTCATGCTGAAGTATTTTTTACAAAATTAATCTGTTTTTAAGTGAATTATAGGTAAATTTGAAATTAATTTATCCAAATGAAAGTTTTAATTACAGGAGGCGCAGGATTTATTGGTTCCCATACTTATGTTTATCTACAATCGAATGGTTTTCATCCTATCATTTTAGATAATTTTTCAAATTCAAGAGAAAGCGTAATTGAAAATTTGGAGAAAATTACTTGTTCGCCCGTCACCTATTATAATGGAGATGCAAATCAAGTTCCTGTTTTAGAACAAATATTTACAGAACATCAAATTGAAGGCGTTATTCATTTTGCGGCAGATAAAGCTGTAGGAGAATCAGTTAGTAATCCTTTAAAATATTACGAAAACAATTTATTAAGCACTATTCAGCTGTTGAAAATGATGATACAGCATGATGTTAAGAATATTGTATTTTCTTCTTCATGTACTGTTTATGGACAACCTGATAGCCTTCCAGTTACTGAAAATTCACCCATTAAGACTGCAGAATCACCCTACGGAAATACAAAACAAATTTGTGAAGAAATACTTTCCGACACAGTAACCTCAGGTGCCCCAATAAAGGCTGTTTCTTTACGATATTTCAATCCAATAGGTGCGCATGAAAGTTATTTAATTGGGGAATTACCTTTAGGAGTACCGGCAAATTTAATCCCTTTTTTAACACAGTCTGTGGCAGGTTTACGTGGAGCATTATCTGTATATGGAAACGATTATCCCACTGCAGATGGCACGGCGATTAGAGATTATATTCATGTATGTGATTTAGCCGCAGCACACGTTAAAGCGTTGGAATTTGCAAATAAACAAGTCCAAAGTTCTTTCTATGAGGTTTTCAATGTAGGAACAGGAAAAGGATCATCCGTTCTTGAGGTTATTGAAGCATTTGAGAAAGCGAATCAAATTAAAGTAAATTACGAAATCAAACCGCGTAGAGCTGGTGATATCACTGCTGTGTACGCAGATACCCAAAAATCAGAAAAAATGCTGCAATGGAAAGCTGAAAAAAGTCTTGAAGAAGCTTTGAGAGACGCTTGGCATTGGCAGAAAAAAAATAAGTGACATTCAATGAAAAAAATTCTAATCACAGGAGGTGCTGGATTTATCGGATCGCACGTTGTTCGACTTTTTGTTAACAAATACCCAAATTATCAAATCTATAATTTAGATGCATTGACCTATGCAGGTAATTTAGCAAATAACGAAGATGTTGCTCAAGCGTCTAATTATCAATTTATCAAAGCCGACATTACCGATGCAGAAGCAATTGATGCATTATTTGCTCGTCATGGTTTTGATGGTGTTTTGCATTTAGCAGCTGAATCACATGTAGATCGCTCAATTCATGATCCATTAGCATTCGTAAAAACGAATGTAATAGGTACTGTTAATTTATTACAAGCAGCTAAAAAACATTGGGCAGGGAATTACGAGGGAAAACGATTTTACCATATTTCAACAGATGAGGTTTATGGAGAATTACATAACCCAGATGAGTTTTTCTTGGAAACTACTCCATATGACCCAAGATCACCTTACTCCGCATCTAAAGCAAGTTCAGATCATTTTGTTCGTGCTTTTCATGAGACTTACAAATTACCTGTGGTGATCACTAATTGTTCGAACAATTATGGACCCAATCACTTTCCTGAAAAATTAATTCCATTGATGATTCACAACATCATTCAAAAGAAGCCTTTGCCTGTTTATGGTAAAGGAGAAAATGTTCGTGATTGGTTGTTTGTAATTGACCATGCTAGAGCAATAGATACGGTATTTCATCAAGGAAAAGATGGAGAAACATATAACATCGGTGGTTTTAATGAGTGGAAGAATATTGATTTAGTTCATTTATTATGTGATATCATGGATCAAAAGCTTCATCGTGAAGCGGGAGAATCCAGAAAATTAATCACCTATGTAACAGATCGTGCAGGACATGATTTACGTTATGCCATTGACGCCAACAAAATCATGAAAGAATTGGGTTGGGAGCCATCTTTACAGTTTGAGGAAGGATTAAACAAAACAGTTGATTGGTATTTAGCCAACGAAAAATGGCTTCAAGATGTAACTTCTGGTAATTACCAACATTATTACGAAAAAATGTATCAAAATCGCTAAGAAACTATGAAAGGAATAATTTTAGCTGGTGGATCGGGTACTCGTTTACACCCATTAACTTTAGCAGTAAGCAAGCAATTAATGCCTGTTTATGATAAACCAATGATTTACTATCCCCTCTCCATTTTAATGTTGGCGGGAATCAGAGAAATCTTAATCATTTCAACACCACACGACCTCCCTCATTTTGAAAAATTATTAGGTTCAGGTGAAGAATTAGGTTGTCGATTTGAATACGCTGTTCAGCCAGAACCAAATGGTTTGGCTCAAGCATTTGTCATTGGAGAAAAATTCATTGGAAATGACAAGGTTGCTTTAATTTTAGGAGACAACATCTTTTATGGAGCGGGACTGAGTAAGCTCTTACAAGCCAACAATGACCCCTCTGGCGGTGTAGTTTTTGCCTATTCTGTAAACGATCCAGAAAGATACGGCGTGGTTGAATTTGATGAGCATAATAAAGCGCTTTCAATAGAGGAAAAACCAAAACAACCTAAATCGAACTTTGCTGTACCAGGATTATATTTTTACGACAATGAGGTTGTAGAAATTGCTAAAAATATTGCACCTTCTGCACGTGGAGAATATGAAATAACAGACGTTAACCGTGTCTATTTAGAAAAAGGAAAATTATCTGTTGGAATCTTAAACAGAGGGACAGCATGGTTAGATACTGGTACTTTTGCATCCTTAATGCAAGCAGGACAATTTGTACAGGTAATTGAAGAACGTCAAGGTTTAAAAATTGGTTGTATTGAAGAAGTAGCCTACCGAATGGGTTATATTGATGCTAAGCAATTAAAGAAGATTGCTACTCCATTGGTAAAAAGTGGCTATGGTCAATATCTCTTAAATCTTTTGAAATAAATTTAGGCGTTAAGCCAGATTCCAAATAATAAACCAAAGACAAACAATAAAATAGTTGGCAATTTGGAAAATTGAGCAATTAAAAACGAAGCGATTACAATTCCTAAAGAAATGTAGTCGCTTTTTTGTAAAATAGGTTGAATAAATAAATATACGGCTACAAAGGTTAATCCCACACTGGAAGCTTGGATGCCAGCTAAAGATGCTCGAATAAATCGATATTGTTTGAGTTGTCCCCAAATCCGAATCACAAAGAAAATAAGAAAAGTACCTGGTAAAAATATCCCCAAGGCTCCAATGACACTTCCCATTAATTCACCAATTAATCCATAATCTTTCATTAAAATAACGCCTAAATAGGATGTTAATGCAAAAACTGGACCCGGAAGTGATTGACTGAGCGTCATTCCCGTTAAAAATTCATCTGCAGAAATCAATTGTTTAAATTCTACAAATTCGGTAAACAAAACGGGTGCCAAAACCTGTCCACCTCCAAAAACCAAACTTCCGTTCCGATAAAAATTTTCAAATAATTTGATAGGGAAATAATCTGTAAAATGCCCTAATACGGCTAAACCTAATCCAAAACCCCAATACAAATTGAAGTTTGCCCAAGGAATGATCATTTTATGTTTATTCTGCTTAGGAAATCGATCATAGTTTAATGATGAAACTACTCCTCCTAACAAGATAGTTAATGGAAATATGAAAGGACTTTGAAAATAGACTCCTATTAAAAGAGTCAAAAACATCAATACATAATATAACCAGCCATTGATTACCTTTTGTGCCATTTGAAATCCTGCCTGAACGATTAAACCGATACCAACAGGCAATACATAGTCAAGAATGGATTTATTTTTCAAATAAGTCATCCCATAGGCTGCAAGGGTCATCGTAAACACCGCAGGCGTAATCCATACAAAAAGTGTTAAATATGCCAAAACAGGACCTCCTTTCTTAAAACCAATCGCAGTGATTGTTTGGGTGGAGGTTGGGCCTGGGAGAATGGAACAGAGCGCTTGGATCTCTAAAAATTCTTCTTCTGAAAGGTATCGCTTTTGATTCACTAATTTCTTAATGAATAATGCATAATGAACCTGAGGTCCACCAAATGAAGTAAAGGCCAAAAATAGGACATCCAATAGAAAATCGGTATGTTTTGGCCTTTTAAACATGTTATTTTTTTCTTAAACCTAATTCAATGAGTCGCTCTTCTAAAAATTCACCAGCAGTCATGTCGGTATAAATCTTGGGATTTTCGGCATCAATGCAAGATTCCAAACAGGTTAAATCCATTTCAGAACGAGGATGCATAAAAAATGGAATCGAGTAACGAGAAGTACCCATTTTTTCCCTAGGTGGGTTCACCACACGATGAATCGTTGATTTTAATTTATGATTCGTTAAACGATCTAACATATCACCAACATTGACCACTACTTGATCAGGCAATGCAGTAATTGGAATCCATTTACCATCAGCACGCAATACCTCTAATCCTTCTGCAGATGCTCCCATCAATAGTGTAATCAAATTAATGTCACCGTGTGCAGCTGCTCGAACAGCTCCTTCAGGTAAAGCATCTGGATTTTGAATAGGGAAATAATGAATTGCACGCAAAATTGAATTGCCATATTTGACTTTATCTTCAAAATAGTCTTCTGGTAATTCAAGATATAAGGCAATGGCTCTCAAAAGCATTTTACCTGCTTTTTCAAGAGTTTGATACGCCTCAACTGTTAATTTACTAAAAGCAGGATATTCAACAGGAAAAACATTTTCAGGGTATTCAGACCAAACTGAATCTCCATCGTTACGATGAACTTGACCTACATGATAAAATTCCTTCAAATCTGGTACTTTAAATCCTTTTGCAGTTTCTTTCCCTTTACCCACATATCCACGTTGGCCTGCGATTCCAGGTATTTCATACTGTTGCTTTAAGGCATCTTCAGATTGAAAAAATTGCTCAACCGACTGGTACAAGTTTTTCGTAAATTCATCAGTTAATCCATGACCTTTTATGGCCACAAAGCCGATATTATTGTAAGCCGCACCTAATTCCTGTACAAATTTCGCCTTCTTTTGAGGATTTCCAGAAACAAAGTCATTTAGATCCAATGAAGGAATTTCATTTAATAATTTCATTCTTTTAGTTTGTGAATTTTGAGGAAACGAAATCCCAATTGATAATATTCCAAAAGGCATTTACATAATCCACACGTTTGTTTTGATATTTTAAATAATAGGCATGTTCCCAAACATCTAATGCTAACATGGGGGTTCCTTTCACCTCAGAAACATCCATTAATGGATTATCTTGATTTGCAGTTGAGCCAATGACTAATTTTCCATCTTTGTAAACCAACCAAGCCCAGCCAGAACCAAATCGCGACATAGCCGCCTTATTAAATTCAGTTTTTAAATTCTCTAAAGACCCAAAATCTTTAATAATTTGATCATTTAAGGCCTTACTAGGTTTAGATCCATTAGAAGGCGCTATTACTTTCCAAAAAAAGCTATGATTCCAATGTCCACCCCCATTATTTCGAATAGCTACAGGGGCTTTACTAATTGTTGATAACAAATCTTCTAAAGATTTATTGGCAAAATCAGTATTTTGAACAGCTTTGTTTAAATTATCTACATAAGCCTTATGATGTCTGCTATGGTGAATTTCCATCGTTAAGGCATCTATAGATGGCTCTAAGGCTTTGTAGTCATAACCTAAAGAAGGTAATGAAAATGGTGCACTTTCAAGGCTTCCTTCTGAATCAATTACTAAATTTGAAGCATTTGCTAACTTGGGAAATAAGAGCCCTGCTCCTACTAAACCCAATGTTTTTTGTAAAAATCCTGATCTTTTCATCATGGTACTATTCATAAATTACGCGTGAAACGATACTTCTACCTAAGGTAATTTCGTCTGTATATTCTAAATCTCCACCAATTGGAATTCCTCTTGCAATGGTTGAAATTTTTACGGTAAACTCTCTTAATTTTTTAGTTAAATAAAAAGCGGTGGTATCACCTTCCATGGTTGGACTCAAACCTATAATCACTTCCTCAATGCCCCCTTTTTCTACTCTGCTTAAAAGTGTTTCAATTTTTAAATCACTTGGAGAAATTCCACTCATGGGAGAAATAATTCCGCCTAACACATGATATAAGCCATTAAACTGACCTGTATTCTCAATAGCTAACACATCTTTGGCATCCTCAACAACACATAAAACGGATTCATCCCTTTTGTTGCTCTTGCAAATTCCACACAATTCTTCATCAGAAATCATGTGACAATTCGTACAAAATTTTGTTTCAGTACGCAATTTTACAATGGAGGAGGCTAATTGCACCGACTGAATTTCCGGTCTTTTCAATAAATGTAAGGCTAACCTTAAAGCTGATTTTTTACCAATTCCAGGAAGTTTTGAAATTTCCTCAACCGCTTGTTCAATAATTTTAGAAGGATATTGTTGATTCATTTCTATTCAATTTCAGCAGAAATACCTCTTCTACAAATTTCATTACGCATACTTACCAAATCTTCCATTGCACCCGTTTTGACTCCACATTTTCCTTTAAAATGAATTTGTAAGGTACATTGTTCGGCTTGTTCTGCCGTATGTTCACATACTTCCATCAATGTTAAAATGACAAATTCAAAGGTATTTACCTCGTCATTATATACAATCAATTGATGATTTTCAATCAATTCTTCTTCAAGTAATACCTCTACATCTTCTTTCCATTGTTCTTGATTGGAAAAAGAAATACACGATGAAGAAAAATTATTACCCAAGAATTGCATATTTTTGAAATTGAAAATTTGCTCATAACAAATTTAAAAAATAAATCTATTTAATACTCTATGTCAGTTGAATTAGCTATTGGGATTTTAATTATCTATTTCGGAATTTTAATTGCAATCTCCTATTTTACCTCAAAAGGGGCGGATACCAATTCATTTTTTACTGCAAATAGGCAATCCCCATGGTGGTTAGTTGCTTTTGGAATGATTGGAACTTCTATCTCTGGTTTAACCTTTATCTCTGTTCCAGGGGCAGTTGGAAAAACCTCATTTACATATTTTCAAATTATACTTGGACATTCCATTGGTTATTTGACCATTGCAACGGTCCTAATGCCTCTTTATTATAAATTAAACCTTATTTCTATCTATGGGTATTTAGAAAAAAGATTTGGCTTTTGGGCCTATAAAACGGGTTCCGCATTCTTCTTATTATCCCGTACTATTGGTTCTGCAGCACGTTTATTTTTAGCAGTTAATGTCTTACATATTGCCATTTTCAAACCCGTTGGCATTCCTTTTATCATTACCGTATTTGTTTCAATATTATTAATTTGGATTTATACGCATAAAGGTGGAGTTAAAACAATTATCTACACGGATACCCTGCAAACAGTGTTTTTATTAGTTGCTTTATTCATTACCATTTGGCTAGTAATGCAGCAAATGCATTTCAGTGTTGGAGAAATGATTCAAACAATTAGTGATTCTAAGTATGGGAAAATGTTTGAATGGGACTTCTCCTCTCCTCATTTCTTTGGAAAAGATTTCCTAGCAGGAGTTTTTATTGCTATTGTAATGACTGGACTAGATCAAGATTTAATGCAAAAAAACCTTACTTGTAAATCCATTGGAGAGGCTCAAAAAAACATGTTTTGGTTTTATTGGGTGCTGGTATTGATCAACTTGCTTTTCCTTTCACTAGGAGCCCTTTTATATCTTTACTCGAATGCTAAAGGTATTCCTATTCCAGCTCAAACCGATAATTTATATCCAGGATTAGCCCTTTCTGGACAATTTGGAACCCTTGCAGCGGTCACTTTCCTTTTAGGTATTATTGCAGCAACCTATGCAAGTTCTGACTCTGCTTTAACTGCACTTACAACATCCTTTTGTATTGATTTTCTATCGATCGAAAAGTTTAAAGAAGAAAAAAGAAATAAAATTAAACATTACGTGCATTTAGGATTTTCAGCACTCTTTGTAGTGGTCATTGGGCTGTTTCATTTATTTAACAACCAAGAATTAATCGCAGCAGTATTTAATTTGGCAGGTTATACTTATGGACCCTTGTTAGGATTATTTTCCTTTGGTTTATTCACTAAAACAGCCATTAAAGATAAATATGTACCATTTATCTGCATTGCCTCTCCTGTTTTAACCTTTATATTAGAAAGTAAAGCGCAAACATTGTTTGGAGGATTTGGCTTCTCTAAATTGATCTTAAACGGACTTATTTGCTTTATTTTATTGTATGTAGTTCGAAAAAAAGCATAAAAAAAGGGCGATAACGCCCTTTTTAAATCTTGTTTCAAAAACTACTCTTGAATAAATTCTCCAGAAGCTTTTAACTCAATTTCTTCTCCTACCATTGCTGCAGGCATTGAGCCAACACCAAAAGCAGTACGATTTAAAGTTCCAGTAACTCTAAAACCAGCAACTTTCTTGCCTTCTCTGTTTTTAGTAGTTCCGTTTAAAGTAGCATCTAAAGAAATAGCTTTAGTTACTCCGTGCATAGTTAAATCTCCTACTAATTTATATTTTCTATCAGCAACCTTTGTGAAAGACTTAGATTTGAATGAAAGTGTTGGAAACTTAGCTGCATCAAAGAAATCAGCAGATTTTAAATGTCCATCTCTTCTTTCATTGTCAGTGTTTACTGAATTCACATCAGCAGTTAAGCTAAATGAAGCATCAGAAAAATCATCTTTTGAAGATGTCAAAGTAGCATCAGTAATTCTGAAAGAACCTTCAACATCAGAGATGCTTAGGTGAACTACTGAGAAGCCCAATTTAGAGTGAGCCTTGTCGATTTTGTAATTTTGAGCAAATCCAACTACTGTGCTTGCTAAAAATAATGCAGAAGCGATAATTACTTTTTTCATTTTTATTTATTTGTTTAGACTGCAAAACTAAATAATAAAATGATTGTTGATATTAACATATGTTAATTTATCGACCAAATTCAGAAATTTATCTCTTAAAATCGGTAGGCCCCGCGCCAGGCAATGTAAGTAACATCTTTGGCAGGACCTGTATCTTTTAAATAATTACCAGCTTTTGAATACCCAAATTCCAACAAGGTTTGAATTGTTTTACGCGGAAAGAAATTGAGTTCAACCACATACATATCTGTTACTTTTTTACTGCTCGATTCAATCATTTTATTGGCTATGGGGCGCAATTGACTCATATTAGGAGTATAGATTCCATCTGCGGTACTTGCTCTACTAACAATGGAATTACGCAAAATAATAAAGCTTTTGGAATGAATCTGGTATTTAATATATGGACTAAAATTGACCATATTGGTGATATTAAGCGCAACTGTTTGTCCAAATGGAGGTTTAGCAAACAAGGTATTAAATGTCTCTAAATAGCCATCATTTGGATTGGAATCTCCTGGTACATAGGTTCCGCTGAAAGCAAAGGATAATTTATTATTTGTAGTATAGATAATTTCCCATATCGACATAAAAGATCGAATAGTTAAGTCATTAAATGTACCCGTTTGAAACGCATTTTCGAAAAGATATTGCCAATGTCCTGTTGGTTTTACCAATCTAAAACCAGTTGTGAGTCGATTTTCTATGCCCTTATGGTACAAATATTCTCTGGAATTAGAATGCAAATACATTCCATACAAATCTAAGGTTTGCGTTTTTCCTATTTTCCAATTTTGTAAATAGGCTCCTGTAATACTTTCTTCAGCAATTTCATCATTCAAAAACTCAGGTTTCTGAATCATCGGATGTAAATAAAAAACATCTAAACTTGACTTTGGATAATACCTTCTGAACAAACCACCCACATAAGCGTTTCGGTTGTTAGGTCCTTCCCTATTTGCCATCAAACGGTCATTCCCATAAAAATTCTCCATTTTACCTAATCGAAGCAAGGAGTTTTTCCCCAATTTAGTTTCAACTAATAATTGATGAATAGCCAATTCATTTTGATCGACTTGACTTACAATGGGATTGGGATTAAAAAATCGAAACGTTGAATTTAATTGTCCAAATACACGCACCTGATTAGATAGTTTCAAGGATGCATTTAATAACACACGATGCCAAAGTTGTGTAGGATTTGGTTCCGTAAAAGTACTTGGAATTTGTCCAAAATTAACTTGATCATAGATTTGAAGGTATTCTCTAATTTCTCCTCCAGTAGTAATGGTAGGAATTTTTGTTTGGAGGCTATCTCCACAAAATTTCACCAAAGAAGCATCTTCAGATCTGGATTTTACAGAAAATTGTCCAAAAATGTTCGAAACACTCAAACTAGAAATTGCAAGAACCAAAAAGACTTTAAAAATATTCACTTATGCTCCAATTACAACGAATGTCACAAATGTAATTGAAATGAAATGAAAATCTGTGATAAAGATCACAGGTCAAAATGAAATTTGATTGAAAAAGTTGCAAAATCACAATTTTACTCCTTTCAAATCGTTATAAATTTGTACTAATCCTAACCATTTATAGCCATACGGGCTGTTCGGGAAAAAGATTGATGATATAATTTAGAACACAGAAAGGAAAGGCTGATTTTTTTAAGATCAGCCTTTTTTGTTTTCTAATTTCTTTTCTTCGCTAATTAATTTGGAAAGATATGTTTCTTCCAAGCCTATAAAAGAGGCTAAGTCTTTTTGATTGATTCGAGTAAAAAGATCAGAGTAGTTTTCTAAAAAGTAATGGTATTTTTCCTTGCTTTTAAGCGTTCGTAAAATGATAGTTTGGGTTTGATATTCACAAACAGCATTGAGCATTTCAAACATCGTAAACAGTGTAATCTGTGTACTAAATCCCATTAATTGAAAATATAAATTTTTGGGAATCGCATAATAGGTGATGTCTTCCAATACCTCAATTGATTCATGTGATGGCTTTTCATACATAAAACTATTTACCAAAGTGAGGAATTCGCCTTCTTTGGCAAACCAAGTGACAACCTCTGAATCATTTAAATGGGAAAATACTTTTACTAATCCAGTTTCGAAATAAAACATTTTGTCACAAACCTCTCCTCCTTTTAACAAAAATTCTCCTTTTGATTTTTTTTGTAGAAAAATGTATTTAGCAAAAAACTGAATGGGCGCCACGTTAATTTGTGGCTTTTTGGACTTATGATAAGTGGTCTTAGTGATTTTATCTAAAAAGGGTATTGAATTTTTCATATTGAAATGTAGAAAAGATTAACAATTCTAACATCAAGACATTTCAGCTATTTTGTAAACTTTTTGTCATTTATCATTTTTTTGACAATAAAATAACTTCAAGCGTACTTAATTTACATCATATTCAAAAAAGCTCATGAAACTTTCGGAACGATTGGCCTTGTCAATAGGTATTAAAGGAGACTCTTTAAAGATGCTCATTGATTTATTATTAAAATTTGCTTTTACGAGAAAACTTAAAAAAGGAGAAGTTTTATTTGAATTTGGCAAAGTTGAAGAAGAATTGGTTTATGTAGAAAAAGGATTATTAAGAAAATTTACAAAAGATGGTGATAAAGAATATGTAAACTGGTTTTCAATGGAAGGAGATTTCATATTAATTCCTAAAAGTTTTTTAAAAGGAGAAGCCAATACAGAGGCTGTTCAGGCGATTGAGGATTGTGTTATCTACACAATGAAAAAATCAACTCTTCTAAAACTAATGGAAATTAATAATCATATTGGTCAAGTGGTTGTAAAGGAAATCATGGCATATTTATGTGTTTTACAGAACATTTGTACCTTTTTGCGGACTAAAGATGCCTTAAATAAATACCGATACTTAGAAGAATTTAATCCACAATTATTACGTCGCTTATCTCAAAAGCAACTAGCTACTTTTTTAGGAATTGATACAACCTATTTATCAAAAATTAAAAAGGAGGCTACGATATTGGAGAGAGGAAGGTAACAAAAAAGCCACTCTTTCGAGTGGCTTTAAATTTAATAATTTATTTCTTTTTTGCCTCAGCATAAATATATTGTTGAATATTTTTTACTTCCCTTGGCGTAAAACGATTTCCAAAATTAGGCATCCCTTTTGTAAGAAATATTCCCTTTCGAACAATGTCGTCAATCATGGCTATAATCTCTGGTTTAGAATAGGTTAAATTTGGAATCGTACCTCCACCGTTTAAGGTATGACAATCATTGCAATATTTATTAAACAATTTAGCCCCATCGGCCAATTCAGTAGCTGTGGCAGATACGGGTTGATTTAATTTTGTTTTTGGTTCAGCAGGAACCAAAACAGGCATTTTACCGTTTCCACCAATTTTAAAAGTAAAAATTCGTCCTGGTTGAATAGCATCAGTATATTTGCTCCATAATCCCATGACACCTCCCCATCCAACAGCAACAGAAACATATTGTACACCATCTACTAAATAGGTAACAGGTGGTGCTATAATTCCAGATTTCAAATCTTTACTCCATAATTCTTTACCAGATTTTGCATCAAAAGCCTTAAAGATACCTTGTGCATTTCCCTGAAAAACCAAATCAGTGGTAGTTAAAACCCCAGCATCCCAAATAGATGCCCCCTGAGAACGCCAAACTTCTTTACCTGCCACAGGATCCCACGCAATTAATCTACCTTCTGCTTTGTGGGCTTTTGGATCGTCTAACATTTGATTATCAGGATTAAATGCAGACCCAGTATTCCATGTTTTAGGATTGTAAACAAAATTTTTCTCATTACCATGAGTCAGAGCCAATTCTCTAGAAGGAATATATACCAATTTAGTAACGGGATTATATGCCATAGCCTGCCAATTGTGTCCACCAATTGGGGATGGAGCTATTAATTTATTAAATTTTTCATACCGACTAAAAGGTGTTTCAACAGGTCTTCCTGTTTTTTTATCCACATGACTCGCCCAATTTATATAAGTGTAGGGATTTGCGGATAAAAATTCCCCTGTTTCACGATCTAACACATAAAAGAATCCATTTTTAGGAGCCTGCATAATCACTTTTCGATCTTTACCATCTATTTTCAAATCGGCTAAAATCATTTGTTGGACGGCCGTAAAATCCCAAGTTTCACCTGGTGTAGTTTGATAATGCCATTTATAGGCTCCTGTTTTGACATCAACCGCTACAATCGAAGACAAAAACAAGTTATCCCCTCCGCCTGGACTTCTAATTTCTCGATTCCAAGGTGAGCCATTTCCTGTTCCAATATAGACTAATCCAAGAACTGGGTCATAGGCAAATCCATCCCAAGCTGTTCCTCCACCTCCAATCTTCCACCATTCTCCTTTCCAAGTTTTTGCTGCATTTTCCATGGCCTTTGACTCAAATCCTTTTTGGGGATCACCCGGAACTGTCCAGAAACGCCAAGCCTCTTTTCCATCTTCCGCATTATAGGCCGTTACATATCCACGAACACCTAAATCAGCACCCGAATTTCCAATAATTACTTTTCCATCATAGACACGAGGTGCTCCAGTGATTGTATAAGCTTTGGAAGAATCTACAGTCATCACAGACCAATTTAACTTTCCTGTACTAGCTTTTATTGATACTAATCGACCATCTAATGTACCAGCAAAAATATTTCCTTTGTACATGGCTATTCCACGATTAACCACGTCGCAACAAGTTTTCAAAGCAGTTTGTTTTGGAACTTGAGGATCATACGTCCAAATCATTTTACCTGTGCGAGTATCGATGGCATAAACAACTGACCAAGGACCACTTAAGAACATGATTCCATCGACTACCAAAGGAGTTGCTTCAATGCCACGGTTAGTACCTAAGTCAGTTGACCATGCCAAAGACAATTGATTTATATTATCTTTATTAATCTGGTTTAGAGGACTAAAACGATCTTCTTGGTAGTTCAATCCATAAGACATCCAATCACCTGGTGCCTCTTGGGCATTAATTAATTTGTCATCTGTAATGGCATCCGTAATTGATTCAATATGGGCTTCTGATCCTTTTGGTTTTTCCTTTTGACAACTACAAAAAAGAAATACTAAGGAAAATAAAAATAATAATTTTTTCATAGAGAAGTAAAATTTAAAGGTTTAATATGCTATTGTTTAAGTTCTTCTTCAATTATTTTGACTAATTCTTCTCCTTTTTGGCGTTGCATTTTAGACAAAATCTGGTAAAAAGCTATATACCCTTTTGATACATTTACAAAATTAGAATACTCATAAAATCGATTTTTATCTGCTGTTAAAAAGGGACTTCCTGTTTGTGAAATAATTTTTAGCAATTCCTCCTTTTTGTAAACCACTTTACCCAATTTATCAAGTGCTGCAAAAACATTCAAATGGAGAATTTGATTTTGAATCTGATGAACTCGACTCCAACGATCCATCATAGCATCTTGCTGAACACGGATAGCCATTTTACCATATTCATAATCAGATATTTTTTTGACAATTGCCTCATTTTGAATGAGTCGAAAACCTCCAGCATTTCTTAATTGATCAATGGTACCTGATGCAAAATTTAAGGTTATAAACCTTGTGACCATCGTAATACTATTAAAATAAATGGTATCCACATCTGCCTGTTTCCATTTAGGTTTATAAATTATTTCAGTAAGTTTGTTCCCACTATTCATTGCTTCATCCATTGCCATTTCCTTTGCTTTCATTTCATAAGAATCTGCTTTTAAATCTGCTAACATACTTACTAAATAATCATGCTCCTTGTGTCTCTCGGCACGATATTCCAAATAATATTCGGCCATAAAGCCTAAAAATACGGCAAAGAAAAGCATCAAGAATTCTTGGATGTATTCTTTTATTTTTTTGGGATGATGGGTATGATGATGTACTTCCATTAGTTATTTCTTTATATCTTTTTCTATTTCATCTATTGATTTCTTTGCATAAAAATTCAGTGAATCGTATAATTGCTTTTCATAATTAATGACATCAAATTTTGTAACAAGTAAAACACGTAAATACTTTACATCACTTGGGTCGATTCTTTCAATCCCCATTTTATTTGGAATAGAAACTCCTGGTCGATATAAATCTGGATTGACGAATTTCACCAATTTTGTGTCAATGTAGGTGGACAACGTATTCATTTCCGTCGTAAAAAATGCATCTAATTCACTTAAGAAATATTCATACTTAAATATATATTCAGCTAGATCTTCCTTATCGTCGCTTGAGAAATATCCTTTTGCTTCAGCTTCTGTCCTACTTTTGTTATTTGAAGTAAAACGCCACATATGAGGAAATTCAAATAAAAGGCGGTAAAATTTTCTTTGTTCAATTTGATCCTGAGGCAATTTTAATAATTGATCTAAACTATCAATAATCGTTCTACGATATTCATTGTATTGAATATGTGAATTACTTTGATGAATGTCTTTTTTAAAATCTTTTGCGACTGATTCCAATAATTCTTTTCTTTTCTGATTATCGGCCATGCTTTCTCGTAAATTCTCTGCAAAAAAACCTAGGGTAATAGCAAGGAATAACATGAAAAATTCTAGTAGTAATTCTGACCATTTCTTTTTTTTGGCAGAATTATGTGAGTGATGTACCTCCATAAGGATGCAAGAAGTTTTTCAAATGATATAAATAGAAAGATACTAATTTAAAGATACAGAATTATCTTTTATATGTTCCCATCCATTTTACAATTTCTGGATCACGATGGTCAAAAAAACTACTCTGGTTTACATCTAATTGTTTGATATCTTCCATATCCTCTTCAGATAAGGTAAAATCAAATATATCTATATTTTCCGCCATTCTGGATTTTTGAATGGTTTTTGGAATTACGACAATTCCTCTTTGGATTAACCAACGAAGAATAACCTGAGCAATAGATTTTTGATATTTTAATCCAATGTTTTGGAGTATCTGATTTTGGAACATTTCATTTCGACCCTCAGCAAATGGTGCCCAAGACTGTGTTTGAACTTGATTATTTATTAACAACTCATGATTGACGATTTGTTGCTGAAAGGGATTGGTTTCAATTTGATTAATTGCTGGTTTAATCTCATTGAAGTTTATCAAATCAATAAGGCGATCAGGATGAAAATTACTAACTCCTATTGATCGAATTAGACCATCTTTGTGGAGTGCTTCCATTGCTCGCCATTCGCCATAAACATCTCCATAAGGTTGGTGAATTAGGTATAAATCTAAATAGTCAAGTTGTAATTTCTTTAAAGAATCTTCAAATGCAAACATTGTTTCATCATATCCATTCTTTTTTATCCAAAGTTTGGTTGTGATAAATAAGTCTTTTCTTGGTACTCCTGAATTTTTGATAGCAGCGCCTACAGCTTCTTCATTTTGATAAGCAGCAGCAGTGTCGATTAATCGATATCCAACTTCTATTGCATCATTTACACATTTTTCGCATTCCTTTAAGTCTGCTATTTGAAAAACGCCGAATCCTAAGATTGGCATTTCGACACCATTATTTAATGTTACATTGATCATTTATAGGATATTTGTTTGTATTCTTTTGGAGTTATTCCAACTTTTTGTTTAAACAGACGAGTAAAATGTTGAGGATATTTAAATCCTAATTCATAAGCGATTTCATTCACTGTTTTGTCCGCTTCAAAAATTCTTTCTTTGGCTTCATCAATTAACCTCATGAGAATAAATTCTTTAACCGATTGTCCTGTTTCACGTTTTATTAAATCACCAAAATAATTAGCTGATAAGTTTAATTCATTAGCAAAATAGGCCACAGTTGGTAAACCAATATTCTGAGCCTGTTTGGTATTAAAGAATGAATTCAAAAGATCTTCAAACTTAGAAACCAAACTTTTGTTGATATGTTCTCTGGAAATAAACTGACGATCATAGAATCTCTCGCAATAATTAAGTAACAATTCAATATTTGCATTGATTAATTTCTTTGAGTGTTTATCAATAGGTCTAGAGAGTTCTTTATATATTTTGTTAAAACATGTAAGTACTGTTTGTCTTTCTTCATCAGAAATATGTAAAGCCTCATTCGTTTTATAACTAAAGAAATTACAATCTTGAATCAATTTTGCTAATTGATTTCCCTTGAACAAATCTGGATGAAATATCAAACCATGTCCCATTGGCTGATAAGGTTCTTTGGGGTTTTCCATGATAGATGTTTGGCCAGGAGCAAAGAAAACCAAGGTCCCAGCTTGATAATCATAGTATTCTCGACCATAAATGATATCACCACATTTAATATCTTTCAGAAAAATACAATACAGGCCATATTGAAACTTAATCGTCGTTGCATTACCCCATTGCCTTAAAGATGCTTTTGAATAATCAATAACACTAACTAAAGGATGAAGTGTAGGATGATTGTTATCAGCATTATATTTTGTCAGATCACTTATTGGATAAATTCTTTCCACGCTCATTTGATTTTCATCAAATTTAAACAAATCATTTATTGTTAGTAAAATAAAAAAAAATTATAAGTAAAAATGGTATATAATGCTGTAATTTATATGATAATTAGATCTAATTTTCAATAGAACTTTGTAAGTTAATTAAACAAGAAAATTATGAAACTCAATCTTATGAAAATGATTTTTGCATTGACTCTTTTATTGATCATTAGTCAATCAGCATTAAAAGTTTATGGTCAAGAAAAAACAACCCAAACTGTTCAAATTGAGACTGGAAAGCTTAAAGGTTCTATTGAAAATGGTGTTGAAATTTTTAAGGGAATACCTTATGCAGCTGCACCTATTGGAGAGTTCCGTTGGAGACCCCCACAGCCTGTAACACCTTGGCAAGGAGAATTTGATGCGACTAAATTTTGCAAAGATTGTGCACAAGGAGGATTTGGACCAGGAGGAAGACAAAAGATTTCAGCTAATTCTTCAGAAGATTGTTTGGCATTAAACATTTGGAAGCCAGAAAATACTTCAAAAGGGTCAAAGCTACCAGTCATGGTTTGGATTCATGGTGGAGGATTTACAGGAGGAAGTGGTGCTAGTCCGCAAAATTTTGGAAATTCATTTGCAAAACAAGGAGTAATTTTAGTAACCATAAACTATCGTTTAGGACGTTTAGGCTATTTTGCGCATCCCGCTTTAAGTAAAGAATTTCCGAATGAACCAAAAGGTAATTATGGATATATGGATCAGATAGCTGCATTAAAATGGATTCAGAAAAATATTGAGGCATTTGGTGGCGATCCAAAAAATGTAACCATATTTGGATTTTCTGCTGGTGGAGTTTCAGTACATTCATTATTGACTATTCCATCTGCTAAAGGTTTATTCCATAAATTAATTAGTGAATCAGGAGGAGGAAGAGATGGCGTTTTAACGGGTAGACCTATTAATAAAGAAAATGCAGATGTTTTATATCCTATTTCAGCAGAAACTATTGGACTTAATTTTGCTAAATCTAAGGGAGTTGAGGGGGCTGATTCAGAAGCTTTAACGAAATTACGAGCATTAAAAGCAGAAGATGTTGTTGATGGAGACCAAGAAACAGATGGACCTAATGGGCCAAGAACTTATTCTGGACCAATTCTTGACGGCAAATTGGTGGTAGAAACAGCTGAAAGTGCCTATTTGGCAGGTCGACAGCCAAATATTCCACTGATAATTGGTAATTGCAGTGCTGAAATTGGAGGCCCCTTTGTGAGTAATACCAAATCAAAAGAAGAACTATTTGCTTCATTTGGTAATTTGTCTGCAGAAGCTAAAGCAGCTTATGATTCAGATAACAATAAATCTTTCAATGAAGTTATTACCAAATTTAATACGGATTGGGTTTGGGGAGAACCAGCAAGAATGACAGCCATGGCATTTCTTTCAAAGAAGGCCCCTACTTTTATGTATCAATTTGGATATGTTTCTACAGCTAATCAGCAACGCTCTCCGTTTGGAGCAGGTCATGGATCTGAAGTTTCTTATGTATTTAATACATTGGATGCTCCTCGTTTTGGCCCTCCTTCAAAACCAACTGAAGCTGAATATGAGTTAGCTCAAAAAATGAATCAATATTGGGTTAATTTTGCAAAAACAGGAAATCCCAATGGTAATGGGCTACCTAATTGGCCTGCTTACAATAAACAAAGTCAGGACATGTTAGACATTGAATTAGATGGTAAAATAAATGGAAAAGCAGATCCACGAAAAGCTCGTTTTGACGTTATCGAAAAAGCAATGAAAGTAAGAGGAACCATCCAATCAAGGGGTATTTAAATTATAAAATATTGAACATGAGAAAAAGTGTATTTTTAATCTTTTTAGTATCTGTAACAATAGTAGGATGCAACTCGAGTAAAAATTTAATCATTTTAAAGGAACAAGGCAGTTTTGCTGTTGGCGGTAGTGTTATTAAAAACGAAGGAGTATATGATCCTATAAAAAGAACACCAGAAGGACAAACCTTCCATGGAGATCATGCATATGTATCATACCAAATTCCTGATAAGGTTAAAAAACTACCTCTAGTTTTTTGGCATGGCATTGGACAATTTTCTAAAACATGGGAAACTACACCTGATGGGCGTGAGGGCTTTAATAATATATTCCTAAGAAAAGGATATGGTGTTTATTTATTAGACCAGCCACGAAGAGGAAATGCAGGAAGAAGTTTAGCTCCTGCAACAATAAATCCAATACCTGATGAACAAATGTGGTTAGGTACATTTCGTGTGGCCAATGGATCTGAGTATCTTCCAGGTGTACAATTCGCTAAAGATGAAGAGACGTTAAATCAATATTTAAGACAAATGACACCGAACCTTGGTCCAATTGATCGTGAAGTAGTAGTTAGTGCTACAGACAAGCTTTTTGATAAAATAGGCGATGGTATTTTGGTCACTCACTCCCACTCTGGTGGATTTGGTTGGGCTACAGGGATGAGAAACAATCATATTAAAGCTATTGTTTCTTACGAACCAGGTAGTGGATTTGTATTTCCTGAAGGAGAAGTTCCTAGTCCTATTGCAAGTTCATCTGGACCAGTTGAAGCACTTCCTGTCTCTAAAGAGAGTTTCATGCAATTAACCAAAATTCCTATCATCATTTATTATGGTGACTTCATCCCAAAGGAATATAGTAATAATCCTGGTCAAGATGGTTGGAGAGCTCGTTTAGAAATGGCAAAAATTTGGAGAGATAAGGTAAATAAATACGGTGGTGATGTTCAAGTAGTTCATTTACCTACAATTGGTATTTATGGAAATACTCATTTCCCATTCTCTGACCTAAATAATAAAAAAATTGCAGAATTAATGGAAGAATTTCTTAAAAGTAAGGGCTTGAATAAATAATTAAATTCGTTAATTTTCGTTATTAACTTTAAAAGTAATCTAATGAAATCAACATACAACAGACGCGCATTTTTAAAATCTTCAATTCTTTCCAGCGGTGGATTCATGATAGGTTTTTCATGGTTTTCAAACAATGCATCTGGTCAGTTACAACAATCTGTTTCTGAACAAAATTCTGTTGTAGAATTAAATGGATTTGTCAAGGTTTTACCAAACAATAAAATACAAATCATGTCCCCAAATCCAGAAGGTGGACAAGGTGTGAAAACATCCATGCCAATGATTGTGGCCGAAGAATTGGATGTAGATTGGAAGCAAGTAGAAGTTGTTCAAGCTGATTTAGATACTAAACATTTTACTCGACAATATATTGGAGGAAGTCAAGCCATTCATCAAGGTTTCCAACCATTGAGGATGGCAGGAGCTGCTGCCCGCCTCATGTTATGTACAGCAGCAGCCAATAAATGGAATGTGGATGTGAAGGAAATTACTACTTCCAATGGTGTCATTTATCATAAAGGAAAGGGATTTTCCGCTTCATATGGTGAAATGGCAAGTTTGGCAGCTTTAGTGGAAGTTCCAAAAAATCCAATATTAAAAAATAAAAAAGACTTCAAGATTATTGGGCAATCCATTCAGAATGTGGATCTTCAAAAGATTGTAACGGGAAAACCCTTATTCGGAATAGATGCAGAAAAACCAGGAATGTTAATTGCAATGATCATCCATCCGCCTGCATTTGGATTAAGATTCAAGTCAATTGATCCCAATTCCATCAAAAACTTAAATGGAATTAAAGAGGTCTTCCCAATTAAAATCTTCAATGAGGATTACGAAAAAAGCTTTTTCGACACCACTTCATTTAATGAAGTGGTTGCCATAGTCGGAACAAACACTTGGAATGTCCTTAAAGCTAAAGAAAAAGTTAAAGTAAATTGGGAACCTATTTCAACGATTCAACAGAATCGTGATATGCTCGGTAGAAAGGTTGTTGAAACCATCCCTGCTGGATTAGAAAACACTTCTACTCATCAACAACAAATGGAAGAGCGAATGAAAAAACCTGGCAATATTCGAAGAAAAGATGGAGATATTGATTTGGCTTTTAAAAATGCTAGCAGAATATTAGAGCGCTCCTATTATGGGCCACATTTAGCTCATAATTGCATGGAGCCAATGAATTTCTTTGCTGATGTGAAAGAAAATAAAGCCGAATTGGCAGGGCCATTACAAAAACCTGAATTAACGGAATTGGCCTTATCCAAACGATTAGGATTGCCATTAGAGTCCATTGATATTAAGATGACACGTTTGGGAGGTGGCTTTGGAAGAAGATCCTATGCCCATTGGCTCATTGAAGCAGCTTTAATTTCACAGCGAATGAATTTACCTGTGAAATTAATTTACAAGCGCGAAGATGACATGACCTCCGGAATTTATCGTTCCACTTATATGGCAACTTATCGAGCAGCCATAGATGCTAATAATAATTTGATTGGACTTCATCTTAAAACAGGTGGGGTACCTGAATCACCTTTATATGCCAATCGTTTCCCTGCAGGTGCTGTAGAGAATTATCTAGCAGAGGATTGGACCATTGATTCAAACATAACTGTTGGTTCCTTTAGAGCTCCTCGATCTAACTTTATGGCAGCAGCAGAACAATCCTTCTTAGACGAATTAGCAGAGTTTGTAGGAAAAGATCCAATTGATTATCGTATAGAGTTATTACAAAAAGCAAAATCGAATCCTGTAGGAAAAAATAATGAATACGAAGCAGATCGATACATCAATATTTTAGAGATGGTTCGAAAGCAGTCTAATTGGGATGAGTTGAAGAAGAAAAAGAAAGTGGGAGTATCTGCTTATTTCTGTCACGACTCTTATGCAGCCCATGTGATAGATTTAGAAATAAAAGACGGACAACCGGTAGTTAATCATGTATACTCATCAATTGATTGTGGTTTAGTTATCAATCCTAATGCCGCTCAAAACATGGCAGAGGGAGGTATTGTAGATGGAATAGGTACGGCCTTATTTGGTAAAATGGAATTTAACAATGGTGTATCTTCTAGCAAAAATTTTGATAATTATCGAATGATTCGAATGAATGAGGCTCCGAAATTGATTTCTGTTCAATTTGATCAGAACAACTACAAACCAACAGGAATGGGTGAACCTACCTATCCACCTGTATTTGGAGCATTAGCAAATGCATTATATCAGGCGACCGGAAAAAGATACTACAAACAGCCATTTGTGGATTATCTAACGTAGGAACATCTATTTCCCTACCCTATTTTGTAATTGTGCTGGATAACGAGCCCCATGAACGGTAATTTGAGCTAATGCATTTTCAATTTTAATTAAGTCATTGGAATTTAATACCACTTGACTTGCACCTACATTCTCAATTAATCGATGAATTTTTGTTGTACCAGGAATTGGAACCATGTTTGCTTTTTGAGCTAGAACCCAAGCTAATGCAATTTGTGCATTTGTCACTTGATAACTTGATGCCAATTGATGAATTACATCGACTACATGTTGATTAGCCTCTCTATTTTCTATAGAAAAGCGAGGTACTACATTTCTAAAATCAGTAGCATCGAATGTTGTTTGGGTAGTGATAGCCCCTGTTAAAAAACCTTTCCCCAGTGGACTAAAAGGCACAAAACCAATAGTTAACTCTTCTAATAAGGGTAATATTTCTTTTTCTGGTTCACGCCACCACATTGAATATTCGCTTTGTAATGCAGAAATTGGTTGAACTGCATGAGCTTTTTGAATACTAACTACTCCTGCCTCGCTCATTCCAAAATATTTAACTTTTCCCTCAGAAATTAAATCCTTTACTGCTCCAGCAACATCTTCTATTGGAACTTCAGGATCTACTCGATGTTGATAAAGTAAATCAATATAATCAGTTTTCAAACATTGTAATGAGTTTTCAACTACTTGTCGAATTCGCTCTGGTCTGCTATCTAATCCCTTTGTTGCATCTCCCTCTTTAAATCCAAATTTAGTAGCAATAACCACTTCTTTTCTAAAATCACGAACTGCTTTTCCTAATACCTGTTCGTTATAACCTTGACTATATGCCTCTGCCGAATCGAAAAAAGAAATTCCCAAATCAAAGGCCTTTTGAATCAATTTAATGGCATCAACCTCTGTTGTTGGAGGTCCATAACCGAATGTCAATCCCATGCAACCTAAGCCTATTTCTGAGACTTTAAGGCCTTGATTCCCTAGACTTCTTTGTTTCATAATTATCAAATTATTTTTATTAGTTCATTATTTAATAAATTTTATATCTCTCTAAATACCTATTGAGCCATCCATTTGATAAAAATCGGAATTTATCCTAATTGACTTCCAAAAGGTTGTTGGTAAAATCTCTTTCCTGTCGCACGATACAAGGCGTTTGCCACTGCTCCAAAAATAGGCGGGAAAGGAGGTTCACCAAGACCTGTAGGGTCTACTTCGTTCTTAACAAAATGTACGTCTATTTTCTTAGGCGCTTCGTTATGGCGAATCATACGATAAGTATCGAAATTCTTTTGGTCAGTACGACCTTCAGTTAAAGTCAATTGACCGAACAAGGCATTTCCAATACCATCAACTGCTGCACCTTCCACCATATTTTTCGCGCCTTCTGGATTTACGACCACACCACAATCTAGGGCTGAGGTAACCTGATCCACTATAACTTGGCCTTCTTTAACATGCAAATCAATTACTTGAGCTGCATAGGAATTATGGCAAAAATACGCAGAAACACCACGTTTTTTGCCTGAATTTTCTGGTTTTCCCCAGCCAGATTTATCACGTACCAATTCTAAAACGCCCATATATCGAGCGGCATCATAATCGTTACTTTTACCCACTGGATTGTCTTTTGCACGTTGTAATAATTCTAAACGAAAAGCAATTGGATCTTTACCCATATATTCTGAAATCTCATCCAAGAACGACTGTTCTGCTGCCGCATTGAAATTCGAACGAGGAGCACGGAATGCGCCTATCGTGATATTAGAAGGAATTGTCCAACTTTCGGCAAGGTAATTATCTAATGCACCTGCTGGAAAACGATTTGCATGTAAAGGAGATTCTGGAATACCGCCACCTTTAATATGAATGGCTGTTAATTGTTTATTCTCATCGAATGCTGCTCGGTAGGTCATTTGATACATCGGCCGATAAATTCCTGCACTTACATCATCTTCTCTCTTGTAGACTAATTTTACTGGAGCATTTGCCTGCTTCGAAATCAAAACGGCCTCTACCATATAGTGACCATAAGCCCTACGGCCAAAACCGCCACCCATTCGTGCTAATTCAATCTCAATATTTTCTTTTGGAATTCCCAATCGAGTGGCAACTGTATTTGCCACCATATCCGGTCCTTGAATAGGTCCCAATATACGAACCTTGTCTCCTTGCACATGTGCAAAGGTATTTGTAGGTTCCATAATGTTATGTGCCAAAAATGGAGCTGTAAAAGTACGCTCAATCACATGCTTTGCATCAGCAAATGCCTTCTCTGGATCCCCATCCTTTCGCTCAATACGTCCTGGCTTTTTATCCATCTCGTGCATTTGGGTATAATGCTTTTTAGTACTCTCCAATCCGGCAGGCACGGTATTATCCCGTCCACTCATACCAAGTTCTTTTGTCTCTGGAGCGTTTTCCCAAACAACTTTCAACGCCTTGCGAGCATTCATCACATCCCATGTTGTCTTCCCTACTACCGCAATAACGTCATTAAAAGTTCGTGTATCAAACATGGCTAATTTCTGAGTCGGCTCATAAACTTGAATCGGAAAAATATCCACTACACCTGGCATTTTTTTTGCAGCAGTTGCATCAAAAGATTTCAATCTCATCCCAAAAGCCGGTGGGCGTTCTGTCATTGCAATTAGCATTCCAGGTACCTGATAATCCATTCCAAAAAGAGGCGCCCCCTTCACGATTTTAGGTCCCTCAACATTTTTCTGTGGGGTCCCTAATAACTTGAAGTTTTTATTTCCTTTTAGAACGATGTCTTTCGGCACTGGTAATTTTGAGGCAGCAGTTGCAAAAGATCCATAAGTTGCAGACTTACCGCTAAAAGAGTTCGTTACCATCCCGTTTGCAGTAGTTAATTCAGCAATAGGGACATTCCATTCTTGACTAGCAGCTGTTAGAATCATTTGGCGAGCTGAAGCTCCTGCCGTACGTAACAATTTCCAGGCTTGACGAATGGATTGGCTACCTCCTGTAAACTGGCGATTGTACAAAGCAAGGCTATAATTTGCTTGTTCTACCTGAACTGATTTGAAATCAACGTCTAATTCCTCAGCTATCAGCATAGGAAGTGAGGTTATAACATTTTGACCAAACTCTGGATTGGGAGAGAAAATCTTTATCACATTATCTGGTGTAATCTTGATATAACTTGTCAATTGCTCCCAGGTAGGTTCTACATTTAAAGCTATTAAAGTTGCTTCTGATTTTGCCGAAGCAAACCAAGAAATACCCAACATTAGTCCTCCTCCAGTCAAGGAAGAAACTTTTAGAAAAGAGCGTCTGCTGTATTCTTCGTTTGTATTTTTCATTTTATTTCGAGGCTGCTGCTTGAAGGATGGCTTTTTTAATTCGTGTATAGGTACCACAACGGCAAATATTCCCTGTCATAAAATTTTCTATATCTTCTTCCGTTGGCTTTGGAGTACTTTTTAACAAGGCCGAAGCACTCATAATTTGACCTGATTGACAGTACCCGCATTGTGCTACATCAACATCTAACCAAGCTTTTTGTACAGGATGATCCCCCTTTTCTGACAAACCTTCGATTGTTGTAATTTCTTGATTTGCCAAAGCAGAAATTGGCAACTGACAAGACCGAACAGCCGAACCATTCAAATGAACTGTACAAGCACCGCATGAACCCACGCCACAACCATATTTAGTTCCTTTCATGTCCAGAATATCTCTAAGCACCCATAAAAGTGGCATATTTTCATCTACCGTTACTGTATGAGATTTCTTGTTAATGCGAACTGAAAATTTCTTGATCATATTCTAAGTGATTTAATAGAAAAAATTAAATATATTCAAATTAGACAAATTGTAATTACCCTATTCAAACAAATTTAATGTTTGATTTGGTGTGTATCACGTACACTACTAAAAGTAAGAGCGAGCATCTTCCAATCCTTACCCTGCTTTTGGTAAACTTCAGTCACTGTAAATTCAGTAACCGCCACCTGCTCACGAACAATAGCGTCCAAGGTAATTCGATTCCAAACAATTGCTGTATTACCTAAAATCTCTAAGGCCGTATCTTTAACGGTAGCTTTTTTATACCAGATACGTCCCGTTTTGATAATATCTAATTCTTCATCCTTTTTCCAAGTTCCACTCATGTGAACAAATTTGGCTTTATCATCGAATAATTTCTCAAGTTTATCCACATCTTTATCTGACATCCACTGCCATTTATCCATTGACAATTGAATCAATTCTTTTTCTGTTGTCGTTTGAGCAAATATAGAGGAAACAGAAATAAGCATGATGCTTAAAAAGAAATATAACTTTTTCATTTGTTTTTTTATTTAAGTTTAACTTGTCTTGATAAATGAGAAAAGGTCAATTGAGCCATTTTCCAGGTATTATTTTCATTAATATATACTTCTGTTACCATGAAAGGATTTGTTACTAGGTTGCTTCCAACTTGTGCGACTAAATCAATATCACTTAACAATATAGCAGTATTTCCATAAATTTTTACATTAGTAGAATACACTTCTGCTTGTTTGTACCAAATAAAACCACTTTTTATGATATCCAATTCTCGGACGGTTCCCCATGTTCCTCCCATGTGAACAAATTCACATTTGGCATCAAACAAGACCCCAAGTTTATCAACATTTTTATCAGACATCCACTGCCATTTGTCTCTGGAAATTTGCTTGATGGCATCTTCTGTTTTTGTTTGTGCAATTGCACATGTAAAGGTCAAAAGCGTAAAGCTTAAAAATAATGTAATTGATTTCATAGTAATATTTAATTAGAAAATAAATTTCTAATAATATTTCCAATAATATGGTAGATAAATTCAAGTATTTTCTACCATTTTTACAGATTACGTTTTGATGATTGCTAAAGGAACTTTATTGATAAAACCATATAAAACGATAAAAGCCACTCTTGCGAGTGGCTTTTGTAGTCCGTACGGGAATCGAACCCGTGTTTCATCCGTGAAAGGGACGTGTCCTAACCCCTAGACGAACGGACCATTTTCCCTAATTGTGGCACAAAGGTAGTAGTTTCTGAAATAATTTCAAAATGTGATATTGAAAAAATATAGTTTTTTTCGTCTTTTTTTTTCTATTTTAGCTTTAGCATTAAAATAATACAAAAATGTCACAGGTAAAACCATACTCAAAATTAAGCGATTTCGATGTCGCTTTGTTCTTAAACGGAAGACATACAAGACTTTATGAAAAACTTGGTGCTTTTGAATTAGAAGTTGATGGCGAATCAGGAGTTTTTTTTGCCGTTTGGGCCCCCAATGCAGAAAAGGTTCAAGTAATTGGTAATTTCAACTTTTGGGATAAGTTTTCTCACCCATTATATAGAAGATGGGACGAGTCTGGTATCTGGGAAGGATTTATTCCAGGTATCAAAACGGGTGAAGCGTATAAATATGGTATCGTGACAAAATCGGGTGAGTATCTCGAAAAATTAGATCCCATGGGACTATTTTGCGAGACTCCTCCTAAAACCGCATCCATCGTTTGGAATACCTATAAAGAATGGAACGACCAAACTTGGATGTCCGATAGAAAAGTAAAAAATTCAATGTCGGCACCTATGTCCATCTATGAGGTCCACTTGGGCTCATGGATGAAAACCTTAGAGAATGACTATCTAAGCTACCAAGATCTTGCAGACAAATTAGTTCCATACGTGAAAGAAATGGGCTTTACGCACATTGAGTTCATGCCTGTAATGGAACACCCTTTTGCTCCGTCGTGGGGATATCAAATTACAGGATACTTTGCTCCTAGTTCACGATTCGGAGATCCACAAGGATTTATGCTCCTAGTAGAACGACTTCACCAAGAAGGGATAGGAGTAATCTTGGACTGGGTTCCATCCCATTTCCCTGGAGATGCACATGGTTTACGCAATTTTGACGGTGGTGCTTTATACGAACATTATGACATGAAAAAGGGATTCCATCCCGATTGGCAATCCTACATTTTTGATTATGGAAAAAATGAAGTCAAAAGCTTTTTACTTTCCAATGCAGCTTTCTGGTGCGATCGCTACCACATCGATGGTCTACGCGTAGATGCCGTGGCCTCTATGCTCTATTTAGATTATTCCAGAAACGATGGCGAATGGGAACCAAATATGTATGGCGGAAATCATTACCTGGAGGCAATTAGTTTCCTTCAAGACCTAAATGTCCATATTTATGGTGAATTCCCAGAAATACAAATCATTGCTGAAGAGTCCACCAGCTTCCCAGGTGTAACAAAACCCGTTTTTCAAGGAGGACTCGGTTTTGGACAAAAATGGATGATGGGTTGGATGAATGACACCTTACGTTTCTTCTCTAAAGATCCCGTTTATCGTCAATATCATTTAAATGATTTGACTTTTTCTTTAATTTATGCTTTTACCGAAAATTTCTGTCTACCACTTTCACATGATGAAGTGGTTTATGGAAAACAATCACTCCTAAACAAAATGCCAGGAGACGATTGGCAAAAATTTGCCAATCTACGTTTGCTTTTGAGTGAACAATTCACTCATCCAGGCACTAAATTGCTTTTCCAAGGTGGTGAATTTGGTCAACGTGAAGAATGGAACCATAACCAAAGCCTTGATTGGCATTTAACAGCACATGATTCACACAAAGGAATTCAGAAAACTGTTCAAGCTTTAAATAAAATTTACACGACTGAATCTGCCTTTTTCAGTAAACAATTCTCCTCAGAAGGATTTGAATGGATTGAGTCAAACGATGCACAGAACTCTGTCATCACTTTCTTACGAAAAGGCGAAACTGCCAAACAACAAGCTATTGTTATCTTAAACCTTACTCCAGCTCCAAGAGAAGACTACCGTATTGGTGTGCCACTTCCAGGCGTTTGGAAAGTGATTTTCAACTCAGACAGTACAGAATTTGGGGGTTCAGGCTACCAAGTAAACGGTGCGGCTATGACAGAAGAAATCAATTGGCAGGGGAAAGCATTCTCAATTGCCTTGAATTTACCTCCTTTGAGCTGTGTGATTTTGAAAGCGTAATTTTAGGGATGAGGGAAGAGGGATGAGTTATGAGGTGTAAGGTGTAAGGTTTAAGGTGTAAGGTGTAAGGTATGAGGTGTTGACTTCCTTTCTTTCAATTCTTTCAATTCTTTCAATTCTTTCGATTCTTCGATTCTTAGATTCTTTCGATTCTTCGATTCTTAGATTCTTTCGATTCTTCGATTCTTAGATTCTTAAATTCTTAAAAACAATAAAGACTCAGAAAAATCCCGAGCCTTTATTCAATCCGCCTAAGTAGTATTTTA
>JACCDM010786556.1_pt1 | contig 92737 bp, 94 predicted proteins | sample 7445851 | NCBI WGS metagenome assembly JACCDM01 (sample SAMN15323438, study PRJNA562643) | freshwater metagenome | isolation source: river surface water | place: USA:Blue River Watershed | collected 2017-08-16
AAAACTTCGCTGCCGTCATTTGATAAAATCAGCGTTTTTAAATTTAATTTACCATTTTCTAAATCAGCGTGAACGCCGACAGGAGTTGAGCAGGAAGCTCCAAGTTCGCGCAGAAAAGCACGTTCGGCTTTTACACAAATTTGGGTTTCGCGATTATTTATTTTGGCTAAAATTTCAGAAATTCTTTGATCATCTTTGCGACTTTGAATCGCCAAAGCTCCTTGTCCGCCGGCTGGCAACATAACATCTTTTTCAATCAGATTTTTATTTTTATATCCTTTTGGACAAACCGTTTGATCTTGGCTCAAACGTTCTAAACCGCAGATTGCAAGGATCGTGGCATCAACTTCGTTATTTTCAATTTTGGTCAAACGAGTTGTAACATTACCACGGAAATTAACGATTTTTAAATCAGGGCGCAAACGCAGTAAAATCGCCTTTCTGCGCGCCGAAGAAGTTCCGACAATTGCGCCTTTTGGCAGGTCGGGAATTGCATTAAAATTTTTAGAAACAAAACAATCGCGAGCGTCAAAGCGCTTGGTAAAAGCCGCCAGATGAGTTGTATCGTGCAAAAACGGCGGCACATCTTTTGCGGAATGAACTGCAATATCGATTTTATTTTGAATCAAAGCTTCTTCGAGCTCTTTGATGAAGAGGCCTTTACCACCAATCTCGGCAAGATTGCGATCTTGAATTTGATCACCTGAAGTTGTGATGTGAACTATTTCGATTTCTAAATTTTGAAGATAGGGAGAGAGTAAAAATCTAACTTCCTCAACCTGCGCCAATGCTAGTTTACTAGTTCTGGTACCGATTCTGATCTTGTTGGAAGTTAAAGACATCAGCGAAAACAAAAGACGGGAAGAAGTCATGCTTAAGTTTTGTCAAAGCATGAGCGCAAAAAAACTCTTCGCTTAAAAAACGAAGAGTTGAGAGATAAGTTAGACTAACCTTGTCTAGCTTTAAATCTTGGATTTGTTTTGTTGATAACGTAAAGACGGCCTTTTCTGCGTACGATTTTGCAGTCTTTATGTCTTTTTTTAGCAGATTTTAGTGAGTTATAAATTTTCATCTTGAGATCCTTTTTATAAATTTTAGGAATTTTTTAAACTTGGAAGAGCAGGCCTTTCAAAGAGACGGCGCAAGTTAGTTTTGGCAAAACAAATTGTCAACCAGTCTATACCAAACTACAAATTTATTGATCGCATTAACTTTGTAGTTTGGTATGGTTAACGATCAACTTCTCCAAATACAATATCTTGTGTTGAGATTACAGTGACAACATCCGCCAACATGTGACCTTTAACCATAAATTCTAAACCTTGCAAATGCGCAAAACCAGGAGCTCTTACGCGGCAACGATGCGGCTTATTTCCGCCATCAGAAATTATATAAACTCCGAACTCGCCTTTTGGCGCTTCAACAGCGGCATAAGCTTCACCTTTTGGAACGTGATAACCCTCGGTGAATAATTTAAAATGGTTAATAAGAGCTTCCATCGAGTGCTTCATTTCTGGTCTTTTTGGTGGTGTAATTTTGGTGTCAGAAGTGCTTACTGGGCCTTCTGGCATTTTTTCTAAACATTGGTTAATCAATTTAATCGATTCGCGCATTTCGGCAACACGGATCAAATAACGGTCGTAAGAATCGCCATGCTTGCCAACCGGAACGTCAAAATCTAATTCGCCGTAAACTTCATAAGGTTGACTTTTGCGCAAGTCCCACGCGATTCCTGAACCGCGAATCATTGGACCAGAAAAACCGAAATCCAAAGCTTGCTCTTTTGAAACGATTCCAACTTCGGCCATACGTTGTTTGAAGATTCGATTTTCGGTTAAAAGCATCTCCAAATCGTCAATTAATTTTGGGAAATTTTTGGCAAATTCGGCGATTTCTTCAAGCAAGCCGTCGGGCAAATCTTGATGAACTCCGCCGGGACGGATGTAAGCTGAGTGCATTCTGGAGCCAGAAACTTTTTCGTAAAATCCCATCATTTTCTCGCGTTCTTCAAACATCCAAAGCAACGGAGTCATCGCACCCACGTCAAGAGCCTGAGTGGTTACAGCCATGATGTGATTTAAAATTCTGGTAATTTCAGAAAATAAAACACGGATAAATTGGCCGCGACGCGGAATTTGACAGCCTAAAAGTTTTTCAACGCAAAGTGCGTAAGCATGTTCTTGGCACATTGGCGACACGTAATCTAAACGGTCGAAATATGGCACAGCTTGTAGATAAGTTTTATATTCGATTAATTTTTCAGTTCCGCGATGCAACAAGCCGATATGAGGATCGGCACGAGTAATCACCTCGCCATCCATTTCCAGAATTAAACGCAAAACCCCGTGAGCGGCTGGATGTTGCGGACCAAAGTTAATGGTAACGTTTTTGGTTTCTGATTGAAGAGTCATGTTTGATTGATTTTTTTGCGAAAAAGGAAGGATATCAAGCTTTTTAAAATTTGACGGGAAAAAAACAAATTAAAAATAATCCTCTTTGAAAAAGGATTCATATGTTTGGCTGTCATTGCGAGTGCAGCATGGCAACTCAGAGTGGTATAATTTTAATGGGTTGCAACGCTGCGCTCGCAATGACGCTGTTGTAAATTTTAAAAATGAAGCCTCAAAAACTCTGAGTTAAAATGCCATCAACAGAAATTTTCACCTCAGCACCCAAAACCAATGGTAGCATGCTTCTGGAATGTCCCAAAGATTTTGATTTTTCTTGCCAAAGCGGAATTTCTAAACCCGCTTCCAACAATTTTTCTGCGAATTTTTTTATCGCCATTTCGATATTTTTCCCCTTCGGCGTTCCGTGCGGATTGGCTTCTAAAAAATTCCCAAGCACAATCGCCTTTGGTATTTTTTTTTGCTGCGAAATTATTTGTACGATTTGATAAAAATAGCGATCAAGCCTTTCGCCGTCCTCTCCTTCGTCTTCAAGAAATAAAATTTTATCTTGCCAATTGATTTGATTTTTAGTGCCAAATTGGCCAGCAAGAACGCTGACACAACCGCCAACGATAATCGCATTCACCGATTTTTTTTCAGAAGAAATTAAATTTAACGAATATTTTAATTCAGTTTTTTTGCCAAAAATAAAATCTACAATCGCCTTTGCAGATTTTTCTGTAACCTTGTTGAGCGCAATTTGAGCAAGCATTGGCGCACTTACAATTTTCCAACCCCATTCTTCAAGCAAAAAATTATTCAACGAAGAAATATCGGAAAATCCGATAAAAATTTTCGGGATTTTTGGTTTTTTCATTTTTACTAAAAATGGCAGCAACTCAGCGCTGCCATAGCCTCCGCGCGCGCACCAAATTATTTTCGAATCAGATTCAACAGATTTTTTAAATTGCTCGAAGCGGTGTGAAGCTTTAAAAGACGGGAATTCGTGACTTATCGATTTTTTTAACGTTGTTTCTTTTTCTAAAAAAATATTCGGTGTAAGTCCGATTTTTTTGACAAAATTTTTGATTTTTTTCACCTCATCAAAAGTGCCTGCGGTTCCTAAGAAAACCACATCTACTACATCATTTTTTTTTAGAAATTTTAGATTCATTTTATCTTGAGAATTTAGTTTACATTTAGCTGCGTGAATTTGTATTTTGGTTTCATAATTTCCAATTAAAAATCTCAAAAAATGACTAAAGAAAAAGTCATCATCTTCGACACAACATTACGAGATGGTGAACAAGCTCCTGGCGCGACAATGAATTTGGAAGAAAAGTTATTGATCGCCAAAACCTTAGAAAAAATGGGAGTTGATGTGATTGAAGCTGGCTTTCCTGCCGCTTCCAATGGCGATTTTGAAGCGGTAAATCGTATCGCAAAAACTATCAAAAATTCTACGATTTGCGGCCTTGCTCGCGCTAAAAAATCCGATATTGAAAAAGCTGGCGAAGCCGTGAAACCAGCATCTCGTCCTCGTATTCATACTTTTCTTGCCACGTCGCCAATTCACATGCAATACAAGTTAAAAATGGACGAAGCGCAAGTGCTCAATGCAATCACTGAAAGCGTTTCTTTGGCGCGAAATCTTTGTCCAGAAGTTGATTGGTCGCCCGAAGATGCAACTCGTTCAAATCGTGATTTTTTATTTACTGCGATTGAAACTGCGATTAAGGCTGGAGCCAATACCATCAATATTCCTGATACTGTTGGATACACAACTCCTGAAGAATATTTTGATTTAATTTCAGCAATCAAAAACAATGTTACCAATATCGACAAAGCAATAATTTCCACTCATTGCCACAATGATTTGGGGCTTGCGGTTGCCAATTCTTTAGCGGCAATGCGCGCAGGTGCACGACAAATTGAATGCACAATTAATGGCATCGGCGAGCGCGCTGGTAATGCAGCTTTGGAAGAAATTGTCATGGCAATCAAAACTCGTGGCGATTCTTATGGAGTTAAGACTTCAATCGACACCACAATGATCACACGCGTTTCAAAACTAGTCGCCAGCATCACTGGTTTTCATGTGCAATATAACAAGGCTATTGTAGGCGCTAACGCCTTTGCTCATGAAAGCGGAATTCATCAAGACGGAATTCTAAAGAACCGTGAGACTTACGAGATCATGACTCCGGAATCTGTCGGTTTAGAAAAATCTTCTTTAATTTTAGGAAAACTTTCTGGTCGCGCAGCTTTCAAAGATCGCCTAAAAGAAATCGGTTACGACCTTTCCGAAGAAATGCTCAACGAAGCTTTCAAAAAATTCAAAGATTTGGCTGATAAGAAAAAAGAAATACTCGACGAAGACATTGTTTCCTTGGTTGACGACTCAATTGTGAACCAAAAATCACGCTATATTTTGAGCAATTTAGAAGTTAAATGCAGTACAGGTGAAGAGGCTTGTGTCAGCGTCAAAATAAAAATTGACAATGATGAGCTCACGACTAATTTCCGCTCGAAAGACGGTCCAGTAGATGCTATTTTTAATGCCATCAAAGAGTTAATCCCGCACAATGCCAGCCTTGATTTATATCAAGTTCAAGCAGTTACGGAAGGAACGGACGCTCAGGCTACAGTGGCTGTCAGATTAAAACAAAATAACAGGATTTTCAGCGCTAATGGTGCCGACACCGATGTGTTGACCGCCTCTGCGATTGCCTACATTAACTGCCTTGACAAACTTCAAACCAATTTAGGATAAAAAATGTTCTCAAAATTTTTCTCATTTTCTTCAAAAGATATTGCCATCGATTTAGGAACGGCAAATACATTAGTTTACGTTCACAACCAAGGAGTTGTTCTTAACGAGCCTTCAGTTGTAGCGGTTATCAACGAAAATGGAAAAATGATTCCATGTGCATTTGGCGCCACTGCAAAAATGATGTTGGGAAGAACTCCGGCAAAAATCGATGCCATTCGTCCTCTTAAAGATGGCGTTATCGCTGATTTCAAAATCGCCGCGGAAATGATCAAACATTTTATCCGCGAAGTTAATCAAACCAAGAGCTGGTTGGGACCTCTTGTAATTATCTGCGTTCCTTCTGGATCAACTCCAGTTGAAAGAAGAGCAATCCAAGACGCCGCCGAAGGCGCTGGTGCAAATGAAGTTTATTTGATTGAAGAACCTATGGCTGCGGCAATTGGCGCCAATCTTCCCGTCACAGAACCTACTGGCTCAATGATTGTTGACATTGGTGGCGGCACAACTGAAGTTGGTATTCTTTCTTTAGGTGGCATCGTTTATTCACGCTCTGTGCGCGTTGGTGGCGATAAAATGGATGACGCAATTATTTCTTATATTCGTCGTTACCACAATTTGTTGATCGGCGAATCTACCGCTGAACGTATCAAAAAAACGATCGGCGCCGCTTGTCCTCCAATTGAAGGCGACGGAACTACTATTGAAGTTAAAGGACGCGACCTTTCAAACGGAATTCCAAAAGAAATCATTTTAACTGAAAGACAAATTTCAGAAAGCTTGATGGAACCAGTCGAGCAAATCGTTGATGCTATTAAGGTTGCTTTGGAATGCACCCCTCCTGAACTTTCTTCAGATATCGTTGAAAAAGGTATCGTTCTTTCTGGTGGCGGCGCACTTTTAAAAAACCTTGATGTGGTGGTAAGACAAGCAACTGGCCTTCCAGTGTTTGTAGCTGAAGATCCATTGCTTTGCGTAGTTAACGGCTGCGGTAAAGTTTTAGAAAATATTAAAATGTTCCGCGCTACTTTGTTCAGACAAGATTAATGAAGCCATATCTTAACTTCTCGCAAACCAAATCCAATTACAGCCTCCAGCACAATTTCACTCTGATTTTTCGGAAAATTGAGCTGGTGGTTTTTTGTTTTTTATGCGTGATTTTTTTGATCACTTCTAGGCTCAATAAAGATTTTACCGATAATGTCTCGATGGGATTTGTTTCGGTATCACTGCCAGTTGTTAAATTCGCCGCCTTCCCATTCAACGCCACAATTAATCTCCTTATCAATTTCAGCGATTTGGTTGATGCCAAAAAAGAAAATGCCACACTCAAAGAAGAGATCGAAAAACTCCGCAGCTTCTACATAAAATCACTCAACATCAATCGTGAAAATAAAGAGCTAAAAGACACTTTACGTTTTGTTACCACTAAAAGCTCTAGCTTCAAAGTTGCTCGCATCGTGGGTCGTTCGCATCAAATGTTTAATCAAACTTTATTCATCGATGCCGGGAAAAATCGTGGCCTTAAAGAAGGAAGCATCGTCACTGGAAATCACGGCGTAATTGGCAGAATCTCGCAAGTTGGCGAAAATCAATCACGAATTATTTTAGCAACTGACGCCAATTCGCGCATTCCAGTTCTAGCCTCCAAAGCAAGAGTGCGCGGTATTTTATCTGGAAATAATAGCGCAATAATGGAAATTTTATACTTACAGAAAAACCATGCTATTCACGCTGGCGATTGGATCTTCACTTCTGGAGATGGCGACACTCTTCCTCCAGGATTGCTGATCGGAGTTGTTAAAAAAGTCGATAAATCCTATGCCGCTGTTGAGATGATTGAAAATATCAATAATGCTGACATCGTTACAATTATGGATTATTAAGCCATTGCGGGCAAAGCGAAACAGCCAAGAATGATGCAGAAACTTTTACCAAAGTCCTAAACCTCTATCTCTTCTTCTCCTCAAATTTCTTCATTTCTTTCATCATAAACGGAACCTGTGAAATCGTAAATATCAACGATATAGGCATCATTCCAAAAACTTTAAATTGCACCCAAAAATCGGTAGAAAAATTTCTCCAAATTACTTCATTCAAACAAGCCAAAAAAACAAAAAACCCACCCCAACGCAAACTTAAAGATAACCACGCTTGTTTTGCCATCTGAACCTTTGCGCCTATTAAATTCGCAAGCCAAAGCTTCTTAGTAAAATAGCAGTAAAATAAAATCGCCGCAAAAATAAGATTAATCACGGTAGGTTTCATTTTAATAAAAATATCATTTTGCAAAATGATAGTAGCAGCCCCAAACACTGCCAAAACAAGCCCTGAAAACAAAGCGACTTTGGCAATTTTTTTAGTTAAAATATATGCAACCACTAAAGCAATTATAGTTGCAATCATCAAAGCGATGGTCGCTGCAATCAGTGGATTGGCGCTTGGAACCAATTTATAAAAAATAAAAAAAACTGCCAAAGGAACATAATCGCAAAGAAAATTAGCCCAAGATTCACGGTGATTTTTTGAAGATTTTTTAGTCATTATTCGCAAGTTAAAGTGGATTTAGGATCTGCATCTTTAGTGATTTTTTGTAGAATGATTTGATAAGTTAGGTCGGTTTTATTTTCCTGCAAAAATTGCGCCAAATCCTTGTCATCGCCTTGAAAACCTTGGGGAATTTTGATTTCTCTAACCCCACCCTTCTTCATGCCGATAATATTTTTTTCAATCAGCCAACGCTCTTTGCTGCCAATCAAAAATTTTGCCGAAGGAGTGTTCATCAAATTTTTAGCTTTATCAGAATTAAGAGAAATAAAAACCTCAACTTCCTCACCGCAAACCACTGATTTCTCGCCCGAACCCAAACTCAAATCTTTTGCCACAGCTTCTGTTGACGGTAATATTACTTTTCCATCTTTTTCGACCTCTTGCGCTTCAGTGTAAGAGTTCACCGCTTGCACATTGCTGGCGATAAATTTTCCTTTTTCTTGGATATCGTTCAAATTTTTTTTGATTTGCTTGGAAGAAAAACGATTACCCAAACTTTGCGGATTGTTTTTGTTGTGGAAAAGCGCGAAATAAAGAACCGCAACAATTCCAATAATTTTAATTAACGGATTTTCTAAGAGTTTCATGATCTAAATGCTTTTAATTATGGATTCTTTGATCGCGCCGTGACGTAAAATTTCGACTTGCTTGTCAGCGATTTTTATAACAGTGGAAATATTTTTCTGCGCCAAAATTCCGCCATCAACCACTAAATCCAAATTGGAATTTGCAAAATATTTTTCAACTTCTTTAGCGTTTGTTGCCGCTTCTTCTCCAGCTAAATTAGCACTTGTTACTGCCAAAATTCCGTCAAATTCTGCCATTAATTTTTTTACAAAATCACTATCAACTATACGAAATCCTAAAAAATTTTGGACGTTGGAATTTAAGTTTCTCGCAATTTTTATTACACTTTTTTGTCTTTGTTTAAGCACCAAAGTTAAGCTTCCAGGTAAAAATCTGGCGGCGATTTTTTTCGCTAAATCATCGAAATAAAAAATAGATTCTGCTGTCTCAATATCTTTCACAAAAATTGCAATTGGCTTTTTTGTATCGCGTTTTTTTAAACTATATAAAAGCTCAACAGCGCTTTCATTTGTGGCATCCACAGCAATTCCGTAAACAGTGTCAGTCGCAAAAGAAATTGCCTTTCCTGCGCGCAAAAATTTGCAAGCCAGCGCCAAAACTTCGTCGCTATTTTCTGGTACTATTTTCATTCACTAAATTTTTTATCGGCTGAAAAGTTTTGCGATGAAATTCGCAAATACCAAATTTCATAATTCTCTCAACATGTAGTTTTGTGGGATAAGCAGCATTTTTATCCCAAGAATATTGGGGAAATTTTTGATGCAGATCGCACATTATTTCATCACGAGTTTCTTTAGCAACAATCGAAGCCGCAGCAATTGAAAGGCTTTTTTGGTCGCCTTTTACGATTGGTAAAATTTGTTTTATTTCATCGCAAATTTCAAAAGGCTTCATATTGCCGTCAATCAAAAGCACTTGGGGCTTGATGGAATATTTTTTACACAAATCTTCGTAAGCCAAAAACATCGCCAATTTTGTTGCCTGCAAAATATTAATCTCATCAATTTTTTGAGCATCAACTATACCAATTCCAAAGCGAGAATTTTCTTTTAATTTTAGGAAAATTTTCTGACGAATTTTCGCCGATAATTTTTTGGAATCGTTAATCTCTTGCGGATAATTTTTACGATCCAAAATAACACAGGCCGCAACTACGGGGCCAGCTAGCGGACCTCTTCCCGCCTCATCAATTCCGGCAACCAACAAATTTTGACAGGAATTTTCGATCAAAAAATCAGGACAAGTTTTCTGTTCTTGCATTTAAGTAACAGGTTAATTTTAATAAAAAAATCTTTGTCGCTTTAGACAGCTATACCCAATCTATTTTCAATAATTTAAATTACACAACCATGTCCTTTTTGAATAAAAGCAGCTTTAACAGCAAACCTTCTTTGGCCAAACCAGTCGCAATCATCGTAGCAATTCTTTTGGTAATCGGCGGCTCTTATACACTTCTTGGTAAAAAAGGCGAAACCGCTACCGAAAATAAAAAAGACCAAGCTCAGCTTGAACAAGCTGAAATCCAGCCAAGCGGTTTAGATAAAGACATGGATGTTGACGATGTTGCTGACGTTGAAAAAGTTATCGCAAAATGGATTGAAGCTAATCCAAAAGCCATCATCGCTTCTGTTACCAACATGCAGAAAAAAGCTATGTCTGATCAAATGAAGGATGCTCAAAAAAATATCACAACCAAAAAAGAAGAGCTTTATAACGATCCAACTTCTGCCTCTCACGGCGCAGCTGATGCTGACGTAACTATAGTTGAATTTTTCGACTACGCTTGCGGCTATTGCAAAAAAGCTCAGGCTTCTGTGAGTCAACTTCTTAACGAAGATAAAAAAGTTAAAGTCATCTACAAAGAATATCCAATCCTTGGTCAAGCTTCAGTTGAAATGGCTCAAGTTGCAGTTGCAGTGAACATGATTGATCCAGCTAGTTACAAAAAATTTCATGATGCCTTGATGAAATCAAATGCTCACAGCAAAGACGAGGCGATCAAAATTGCTAAATCTATCGGAATTAGCGGCGAAAAATTGGATAAAACTTTGAAAAATGATGGCGAAAAAATTGGTAAAATTTTGCAAGCCAACTCAGTTCTTGGCGCTTCAATTGGCATCAGCGGAACTCCTGGATTCATAATTGGCGAAGAGTTAATTCCAGGCGCAGTCGACGTTGCCACCTTTAAAGAAAAAATCGCTGCACTTAGAAACAAAAAATAACTTGAATTGCATCATTTTTGAGACGTTGAAGGGATTCGCGAGGTCAACTCGTCAATCCCTTCAACCGACTTAGAAGACGCAATCACTCTCAATATGCTCACCAAAGACTCCTTAGATTTCTCCCTTCTTTCAGACCAACAAAAATCAGTCATTCTTTCTTTCGAAGCTGGCAAAAATATTTTAGTTACTGGCGGCGCCGGAACTGGCAAATCTTATCTCTTAAATTTTCTCAAAAGAAATTATCCACCTTCTCGCCTTGAGATTTCAGCAAGCACTGGAATTGCCGCTCTTAATGTTGGCGGTTCGACCATTCACTCTTGGGCTGGAATCGGACTAGCCAATTTACCGATTGAGAAAATTGTCGAGAATATTTTTGGTGCCAAATTTATCCGCGTTCGACGCAGAATTAAGCAAGCTCGCGCTTTGGCAATTGACGAGATTTCAATGATTTCTGCCGAAGTTTTTGAAATTCTAAACCGCGTTTTTCAAGCAGTTCGTGAAAATAGCTTACCGATGGGCGGCTTACAAATTGTTGCTTTCGGAGATTTTTTACAACTGCCGCCAATTAATCGTGACAATCAAAATTATAATTTCTGTTTCAACAGCAAAGCTTGGAATGATCTTGATTTTGAAGCCTTCGTGCTTGAACAATCTTTCCGTCAAAGTGACGAAGAATTTATCCGCATTTTGAATAATTTACGTTTTGGAGAAATCACGTCCGAAGATCGAAAAGTTTTAGAATCGCGTATTAAAGCCGAAGATGAAAATCAGGCTCTGCGCCCAACAATTTTGACGACACACAATTATAAAGTGGATAAAATTAACGAGATCGAATTAAACAAAATTCCTCGCAGCGAAGTTTTTCACCAAGCAATTTATAGTGGCGCACCCGAACGTGTGGAATATTTACGAAAAAATTGTTTATCGCCTGATTCCTTGCGTCTTAAGGTTGGAGCGCAGGTGATGATGATTAAAAATACCTACCAAAAAGAAGGAATTATTAACGGATCGCTAGGAATCGTAAAAGATTTTTCACCGCGTAAATTGTTCCCCATCGTTGAATTTGCTAATGGCAAGATCCTAACAATTGGCCCTGAAGAATGGCTTTTAGAAAAAATGAGTGACACGACCAAGGAAATGATCGTTGAAGCCTCAATGGCGCAAATCCCGCTAATTCTGGCTTGGGCGATCACGATTCACAAATCGCAAGGCCTGACTTTAGATAAAATTTCTTGCGATTTATCCGAAAGTTTTAGTCCGGGACAAATTTACGTTGCTCTGTCACGCGCTCGTTCTCTAAGTGGCGTCTTCATCGAATCGATTAATTTTAATCGCTTAACCGCCAATGACGAAGCGGTAAAATTTTATCGCAATTTGGCTTAAATATGCCCGCCGCCTTCCTCAAGCTTTCCAATAATTCTCAAGGTATTTGTTACGCGATTATGTCGTGTTTCTTGGCGTCAATATTGATTACGCTGGTTCGTTATCTTTCCGCAGAGTTCAATATTTTTTTCATCGTGATGCTACGAAATTTGTTCGGCCTATTATTTTTTATGCCGCAAATTCTACATAATTACAAAAAAGTTTTCGCCACCAAAAAAGTGGGTCTCCATTTATTTCGCGGCGTCAATGGTCTTGCATCAATGATGATTTGGTTTCACGTTGTCACAGTTTTACCTTTGTCGGAAGCGGTTTCGATCAGCTTCATCATTCCGATTCTCACAACGGTCATTGCGATTATTTTCCTCAAAGAAAAAGTTAAATCACACAGTTGGATCGCCAGTTTTATTGGCTTAATCGGCATTCTAATTATTTTACGCCCCGGCTTTAAAGAATTTAATCCCGCTTATTTTTACTCTTTCGCTTCCGTAATTTTGTGGGTAATTTCCAACATCCTAATCAAAGTTATGACCAAAACTGAAAAGCCTCAAACCATCGTCGCTTATATGTCTTTCGTGATGTTTATTTGTTCAATTCCATTCGCCTTGCCTTATTTTCAAGCCATCAGCTTTACCAATCTTTTGTGGTTCGTTGCCCTTGGCGCAGTTTCAAATTTACTGCATATTTTTATTTCCAGCGCTTACTCGAAAGCCGATTTATCTTACGTTCAGCCTTTCGATTTCACTCGCCTAATTTTTACCGCGATAATTTCCTATTTCGCTTTTGGAGAAATCATCGATATTTGGGTTATCATCGGATCGTTGGTAATTTTATGTGGCGTAATTATTGTGATGCCAAAAAGACAAAGCAAAAAAATATAAAAATGTTACACTTCTTCAAACGCGCAATAGATCAGCTTCAAAGCGAAAATCGCTACCGCGAATTCTTAGATATTTCGCGCCTCAAGGGCGAATTTCCTTACGCGATAAATAATCAAAACGGTAAAAAAATTGTCGTTTGGTGTTCCAACGATTATTTAGGAATGGGCCAAAATGATATAGCAATTAATGCGGCGATTGATGCTTTGAAGACTTACGGAATCGGCGCTGGTGGCACTCGCAATATTTCTGGAACTAATCATGAAATTGTAAAATTAGAAAAAAAATTAGCCGAACTTCATAAAAAAGAATCGGCTTTAACTTTCACTTCTGGCTACTGCGCCAACGATGCAACCATCCAAACTTTAGCAAAAATAATTCCTGATTTAGTAATTTTTTCTGACCAAAAAAATCACGCTTCAATTATTACGGGCATTAGAAATAGCCAACTCACCAAAGAAATTTTCCGCCATAATGACATGGAAAATTTAGAAGAATTATTAAAAAAATATCCAATCGCGCATCCCAAAATAATCATCTTTGAATCAGTCTATTCAATGGATGGTGACTTTGGAAAAATTGCAGAAATTATCACGCTGGCCAAAAAATATCAGGCTTTAACTTTTATTGATGAAGTTCATGGCGTTGGCCTTTACGGCAAAACTGGCGGCGGTTTGAGCGAAGAACTGGGTCTTGCTGACGAGATCGATATTATTCAAGGAACTTTCGCTAAATCTTTTGGCACAATTGGCGGCTATATCGCGGCCAAATCTGAAATTGTTGATGCAATTCGCTCTATCGCTTCTGGATTTATTTTTTCCACCGCTTTACCGCCCGTAATCGCCGCAGCGACATTGGCAAATATTTCTCACTTGCAGAAAAGCTCAAAAGAGCGCGAACAAATGCGTCAGAACGTTAAAAAATTGAAAGCAAAATTAGAAAAGATTGGCGCCAAAATTGTCGAGAATAATTCCCATATTATTTCCGTAAAAATTGGTGACGCCGCCAAGGCCAAAGCAGCTTCAAAACGCTTGCTCGATGAATTTAATATTTATGTTCAGCACATTAATTATCCAACCGTAGCAAAAGGTGACGAGCGTTTACGCATTACAACCACACCACTTCACAGCGATAAAATGATTGAAGATTTAGTTTTTGCTTTGACAAAAATAATCTAAAAAATGCTGCAAAATAAAACTGGCCGCGATGTCATCAACATGTTTAGTTCTTTTGCGAGATATTTCTGAAGTGTTGATTTCTCTGGCTTCAAAACTGGTCAATCTTTCTTCAAAAAGAAAAATCGGAATTTTTTCCCCCAGAAATTCATCAAGATCTTGGGCAAAATCTTCTGCCGTTTTTGTCATCGGCGTACGACTATTATCAAGCTGAATCGGATGTCCTACCACAATTCCGATCACTTCATTTTCAGAAATATATTGGCGAATATTTCCAAAATCTTTTTGATTATTGCTGCGATGAATAATTAATTTCGGCGTAGCCAGAAAGCGCGAAGCATCTGATAGCGCTAAACCAAGGCGCTTCGTTCCAACGTCAATGGCGAGCAATCTGCCAAATCGCGGAAAACTATTTAGCACTTCTTGATTTGTGTTCTCGGGGTCGCTAAAAAATATCACAAATTCTTTTAAAAAAAATTTAAACCTATGGCCAATTTAACGCAGAAAGATATTAAAAAAGTCGCAAGATTAGCAAGAATTGAAATCGCTCAAGATTCCTGCGAACAGCTTACAACTCAAGTTGGAAGCATCATTGACTGGGTGGAAAAACTAAATGAAGTTAACACCGACAATGTTGAAGCCTTAACCAATATTCACGAAATGACTTTGCGTTTGAACAAAGACGAAATTACTGACGGCAATATTTCTGAAGATATTTTAAAAAACTCCAAAGATGCCAAATACGGCTATTTCACGGTTCCTAAAGTAATTGAATAGACCTTGAAACAGTTAAATTTCAATCTGCAAACTGCTTCGATTTTTAGCGAAGAAAATTTTCTGATTTTAGAAGAAAATTCTGCCGCTTTTCATTTTTTAGAAAAGTTTTTTGCCCAAAAAGATTTTTCCCAATCTCAGTTCCAATCTCTTATTTTAAAAGGTCCTAAGGCATCTGGAAAAACTCATTTACTTAATATTTTTGCTAAAAAATCTGACGCAGAATTTTTGCAAATTACGAGAAATACCGACAAAAAATTAATCAGAAATCTCCAAAAAAATCACTTCTATATTTTAGAAAATATTGAAGAAATCGAAAACGAAGAATTGCTGTTGCACCTTATAAATAGCGCCGTCGAGACCAAGGCATTTTTAATTCTAAGTGCCAGTCAACATCATTTTAAACTGAAGGATTTATCTTCGCGTCTAAAGAATATTTTTTCTCTGCAAATTAAAGATCTTCATTTGAAATCAATTGAAATGCTTTTGATAAACGCTTTTTCGCGCAGACAAATTAGGATTCCGTCAAAAATCGTTAATTTTATTTCTGAAAATATTTCACGCAGTTACGCAGCAATTTTTGATGCGGTGAGTTTGATTGAAAGCTATGTCCAAGAACACGGGAAGAACATTACACTACAAAATGTCAGAGAGATTTTGTTGCTCAAAAAATAAGAAATTTATAGTTTTCTAAACATCTCTTCGCGCAGTCATCGCCAGAGAATTATACCAAACTACCCTAGGTTGCCGCGCTTCGCTCGCAATGACGATGTTGAGAGTTTGAACATAATTAAAACAGTGTAGCACTTTTTTAACTATGCCAATTATTCAAATCTTAAAAAAATCCTCTTCAACTCCGAAAGTTTTTTACTTTTCTGCGCCGCACTTCCAACTGACAAATCAGCGGCCGCTGATTTTAAATGATCTTCCAAAACTTCTGACTCCAGAGCTTTAATTGCTGATCTCACCGCTTTTAATTGAATCAAAATTTCCGCGCGGGTTTTCTCATCTTCGATCATTTTTTTTACGCCGCCAACTTGGCCGACGATACGATTCATGCGCGCTGAATAATTTGTGCCAGCTTTTTTCCCTTTCAGCGCCGCCACTTTAGAAACTTTCTTAACCAATTTAAACCTCGTGAAAATAAGCTGTGGATTCGCCCCAGCTAAAATTATATTTTTTACTACCCAATTGCTTGAAAGCTGGATTTTTCAAGGCGCGGATGATGGTGACAATTTTGGATTTTGGCTTTAATTCGCGAAGTAATTTTTCTTCTAACAAATCGAATAATTCACGATCTTTGAAAGGATGATTCATAAAAACAAAATCAACTTCGTGAAAGTTGGCGTCAAAAATATTCTTACAAAAAAACTCTAATTCGCGATTCGCGATATGATCTAAAACTTGCGGCTTTACGTCGCGATCGAAAATTTCTTTAACCTCGCAAGCTTTGTCGTGCAAGCCTTTGAGCAATTCGACGCCGATAGTTTTTTTGAAGTCATAGAGTAAATACGACAAAATCACCACTCTTCCCGTGCCAGAACCCGCATCTAAAAATACACCATCTTTTTTTGGATCGGCTTTCTCGACAATTTCCTTCCAAGTCTCCGCTGGCAGCTCTCCGTAGAGCAAATCATTTTTATCTTCTATATTTTTTCTAGCTTCATGCGACACCGAATAGCCGTCAATATTGTCATATAAAGAGCTAAACAATTGCGCTGCTAAATTGTAATTAATCATTATTTTTCTAATTGATTGATATAGCTGATAATCACGTCCAGACCAGCTTGCCAGAATTTTGGATCTTTCGCGTCAAGGCCAAATGGCTCCAACATTTCTTTGTGATGTTTGGTACCGCCAGATTCGAGCATTTGTAAATATTTCGCTTCGAAATTTTCAACTTTTCCTGATTTATAAACGCCATAAAGTGAATTAACCAAACATTCGCCAAAAGCATAAGAATAAACGTAGAAAGGCGAATGTATGAAATGTGGGATATAGCTCCAGAAAAATTTATATTCTTCTTCAAATTTAAAGATTGGGCCCAAACTTTCTTTTTGCACTTCCAGCCAAAATTCGCAGATTTTTTCCAAAGGAATTTCACCTTTTTTGCGCTCGTCATGAATCTTTTTTTCAAATTCTAAAAAGGCGATTTGTCTTACAGCCGTGTTGATCATATCTTCAACTTTTGCAGCAATAATTAACTTTCTTTTTTTAGGATCTTTTTCGTTTTTTAAAATTTTCTGGAAAGTTAATTGTTCACCAAAAACTGAAGCAGTTTCAGCCAAAGTTAGCGGAGTTCCACTCATTAAATAGCCCTGTTTGCGCGCCAAATATTGATGCACTCCGTGTCCTAATTCATGGGCTAAGGTCATAATGTCACGAACTTTTCCCTGATAATTCATCAAAATATAGGGATGAATTGATGGAATTGTGGGATGAGAAAAAGCGCCAGAATCTTTGCCAGTTCTTACTTGCGCATCTATCCATTTTTTATCGAAAAATATTTTTCCAATTTTTTTCATCTCAGGATGAAATTCATCATAAGCTGACAAAACCAGATCACGCGCGTCTTCGAAGGGCATGATTTTATCTTCTGTTTTGCTAAGTGGCGCATTTCGATCCCAATGATTAAGGAATTCTTTGTCCAAAATTTTGGCTTTGATTTTGTAATAACGATGTGAAATTTTTTTGTAATTTTCCCTAACTTTTACAACCAAAGTTTCGACCACTTCATCTTCAACAAAGTTGCTGAGATTGCGCGCCGATATTGGCTTTTCAAAGCCACGCCATTTATCATCAACCGCTTTTTCTTTGGCTAAAGTGTTGGTAATAAAAGCAAAAATTTTAGCATTTTCTTCGAAGGTTTTGCCGATCGATTTCGCCGCATCTTTTCGAACTTTTTCATTCGAATTTGAAGATAAATCAAAAATCTGCTGCGAGTTTAGAATTTTACCGCGATAAGAAAATTTTAGATTGTTAACAGTCTCGTCAAACAAGCGTACAAAAGCGCTGCGGCCGGTTATATTTTTATCAAGAGAATATTTTTCCAACTCGTTGCTGAGTTGATATTTTTGAAAAGAGCGAGTGTCGCGAATGAAGGGTTGATATTTTTTTAAGTCAGAATTTTTCAACAAAGTTGCAAGTTTCTTGTCTGCAATTTGATTTAATTCCAGCGTGAAGAAAACCATTTTCGATTCATATTCACTGAGTTTTTCATTAATATTTTGATAAAACGAAACATTGTTTTGATTAGATAAGTCAGAGGCGTAGAGCAATTGCGAATAACAACTTACGCGACCGATTAATTCACAAATTTCTTCATATTTTTTGATCGCTTCAAATAATTTTTTGGCGTCAGAAGTGATAATTTTTCCGCTAAAATTTTTAGCAAAATCTTCACTATCCGCCGCAATTTTTTTGATATCGGTGCTAATTTTTTTATCTTTGGTCGAAGAGTAAAAATCTGATAAATCCCAACTTGGTGGGGTTTTTATTTTTTTGGCAGACATAGTTATTTGGTAAAAATTGCGATAAGCTCTAAATGCTTGGTAGAGTAGAATTGATCGAGAGCGAAGAGTTTTTTTATTTGAAACCCCGAGTCAATCATAATCTTGGAATCGCGCGCAAAACTTTGTGGGTTGCACGAAACATAAATAACATTTTTAAGAGCAGATTTAGAAATTTCTAAAACCTGCGGCGACGCGCCATTTCTGGGCGGATTAATGATAACTAAATCCAATTTATCCAAATCTCTTTTGGCAATTGGATTGGCATATAAATCGCAAATCTCAGTTTTTATTTTATGAGACATGCCGTTTGCAGCTGCGTTTTTACTGATTGATTCGACCATTTTCTCGTCGCCTTCGAAGGCAATAACTGATTTTACTAAATCTTGAATGGCAAAAGAATAGGCGCCAAATCCAGCGTAAATATCGACAACATTTTTGATATTTTTATTTTCTTCTAAAAATTTTCTGATGATTAAAATAATATTACGAAGCCCCGATTTTGTAGCTTGAATGAAGATTTCAGAACCCAGTTCAATTTTAAAATCATCGAAGAAAATTTGATTTTTGCGCAGCAAATAAACTGGTGCGAGATGCGATTTTATTTTGTAAGAAGCGTTGAAATTTTTTTCTTTAGCAAAGGCGATAATTTTTTGGGTTTGTGCAAAACTAATTTCTTTGCTGGCGCCAAAAACCACGTCCAAACCGTTGTCAAATAAGGTTAGAGTGATTTGAGTAAAAAGATTTTGTTCTTGGTTTTTTAAGAAATTTTTTATCGATAAAATTGCCTCAGAAACTTCTTTTTCAGCAACGAAACAATTTTCAATTTCAGCAATATCTTTGGATTTTTTAGCAAAGAATCCTACTTCGTTTTTTCGTCCAATTTGTAAAATTATTTTGCGACGCGAATGTGGTCCAACCCAAATCCACTGAGCTTCTGGAGCAATATCTTGTTGCTTTAACTTTTGATAATCCGCTTCGTTCAAATCTAAAAAATCGCAACCGCCACATTTTGAAAAATAAGGACAAGGAACAACATTTTTTGGACTAGCATTTGACTCAGGCACTTGGCATTGGGTCATTTTTTTTCCTTTGTAAGAAATTCGATTTAAGTAATATATTCAGGCTTCCCGAGAAGTATGCGCTGACGCCATAAATTAAGATTCCGACAAAAATCATCACGCCTAATTCTATAACTTTTCCAAAGTAATCAGCTTGGTGAAAATGCTCGCGCATTACAAAAAGCGCTGCAGCCATGATTATTGATGGGATCAGAATCATTAACATTTTTTTGGCAAAATCTTTCTCAAAATAAAAATGTTTTTTGCGCAATAATGTTGTGACCAAGATCGCCAAATTAAGATAAGTTGAAAGCACGGAAGCCAAGACGATTCCGATATAACCAAAACCTAATGCAAAAAAAACCACATTCCAGACTGCGTTGTTGATCAGACAAATAATGGCGATTTTCATTGGAGTTTTAGTGTCGCCGCGCGAGAAAAATGCGGGCTCCATAACTTTTACTAAAACGTAAGAAGGCAATCCAAAAGAATAAAACATCAAGGCCTTGGCAACAACAAAACTTTCGTCAGAAGTAAATTTTCCGCGCTCAAAAAGTGAGGAAATAATTGGATAAGCAAGAACGGTCAAAGCTAGAGTAGCAGGGATTACCAGAATTAAACCAACTTCCAAAGCAGCATTTTGTAATTTAATTGCGCTGTCATTTTCACCAGATTTGATGCGACGCGAAAGCGCAGGAAGTAAGGCAACTCCAATTGCAATTCCAATCATCGCAAGCGGCAATTGGTTGATGCGATCAGCATAATAAAGATAAGAAACCGCGCCAGCAATTACGCTGGCAAAAATTGAATCGATCAAAAGATTAATCTGCATTACATTGGCGCCAATTACTCCAGGAACTAATTTGTAAAAAAACTTTTTCATATCGCCATTAAATTTTGGAAATTTGGGGTAGAGCAAAAATCCAGCTTTAAAAGTGAAAGTGAAAACCCAAATGAATTGCAAAATTCCAGCGAGAAACACGCCCCAAGAAAGCGCGTAGGCATAGTTTGGAACTAATGCGCCAAATGCAGAAGTTGAGGCAATCATCGTCAAATTCAAAATGATTGGCGAAGATGCCGGAACTGCAAATTTACCCATCGAATTCAAAACTCCTGAACATAAGGAAACCAAAGAAATAAAAAGCAGATAAAAAATTGTGATGCGAGAAAGAATGATCAGAAGTTCTGATTTTTCTGGGTCGGTGAAGAATCCTGGGAATAGAATTTTCATGAAAAATGGCATAAACATCTGAAACAAAATCGTAAAAATCAGCAGCACATAAAAAAGCAGCGAAAAAATATTTCTGACGAAAATTAAATCAGAATCGTTCGCCGCTTTACCGCTTTTTTTGTCTTGCATTTTTTCGATAAAAATCGGCACAAAAGCAGAATTGAAGGCTCCTTCAGCGAAAATACGGCGGAAGAAATTTGGCAAACGAAAGGCAGCAAAAAAAGCATCGGAAAGCATGCTGACGCCAAGATATTGGGCGATTGCGATGTCACGAATGAATCCCAAAACTCGCGAAACTGAGATGTAAAAAGAGATCGTAAAAACGGAGCGGAACATTGAAGTTATTTAAACTAATTTTTCTAAAAATTCATCAGACAGATTTTCGGGCACAATTGTGACAGGAACTTTGATTTTGTTGCCAATTTTTTGCGCTACTTTTGGTAGCAAACTATTATCGCTTAAAGCGTTATGCGACTTGCCCAAAACCAGCATGGCGCATCTTGGCGTATCTTTTATTTCTTTGATAACTTCAGCCATAATTTCGCCTTCGCGCACTGCAATTACGGGTATAATTCCGCAAGTTTGGTAAATTTCTTCAGTCAATTTTTTAATATTTTTCTCAAGCTCTTGTCTTTTATCTTTAGCAATTACGCGCGAGCCAAACATTAAATTTTTGTACGAATCTTCCATCACCGCCAAAATCGTCAAAGCAAAATTCATTTTTTTTGCCTTTAGGCAAGCGTAACGCAAAGCTCGACTCGAAGTATTAGTGATATCAACACAGGCTATAATTACTGGCGTGACGCTGTTTTTGGATTCAGTCATATTTATGAAAAAAATTATTTGCCGACGAATCGAATGAATAAATAATTAGCAAGCCATCCTACCACAAGCGCCAATATCACGGTGATAATACCATAAAGGAAGGATTCTTGATAGGCAAAATCAAGAATTCTAGCACTTAAACCAACTTGATTTACATAGATTGGGATTGACTGGAACGACGTCAAATTATCTTCGTTAATCAAATAAATTTCGACGGTGTAAATGCCGCGGGAAATATTTTTAGGAAAATGCAACATCACCTTGAAGAGCGTTTCATCAAGGAAATCAATCTTACTGGTTGCAGGATAAAGCTTAGATTTTTCAAATTTATCGATGAGCTGAATCTGGAAATCATTTTTTTTATTATCCGTTGCATCGCCAGAAAAATCGAACTTCAAATTATTTTTACCAAGCTCCAATAAAGACAGAATTTCAACACTTGCCGCATTGTCGTTGAAAGTAGAAAAAAGTGAATAATAGCTGTATAAATCCTTCACCTTCAGGCGTTCGCCATTATGCCAAACACCAAGAAATCTTTCTTTTTTAGTGATCAGAAAATTTTTTTTCGGACCGCGAACCGCAATTACAATATTGCCAGTGTAACCTTTTGCTCCGAAAAGCAAAATATCGGCACCACGAAAATTAGTGTCGATATTAATTTCGTTGGTTGAAATGCCTGAAATTATTGGACTGGCATTGGCTGCAGAAAGATTAAGCAAAAAAGCAATCAGAAGAAATGCGGCAAATAAAATTCTCATCTTTTGAGCACCTCAACCGAATAAAGCGCTTCAGGAGCAGCAAAAAGGCTGAAGAACATTTTCAAACAAACGAGGAAAATTATCAGCGCCAAAAAAGAACGCATGTTGTCGGCATCAACTTTGTAACCAGCTCGCGTACCCATTTGTGCGCCGATTGACGAGCTGATAATCATCAAAAATGCCAAAACAATATCGACAGAATTATTAGTGATTGCTTGCAAAAAAGTAGCGTTGCTGGCGATAAAAATAATTTGAAAAAGCGAAGTTCCAACCACCACGGCAGAAGGCATGCGCAAGATATAAATCATTGCTGGAATCATCATAAATCCGCCACCAATTCCCATCAAAGAAACTAAAATACCGATGCCGATACTTAGAACCGTAGGCACGATTACGCTGACTGTAATGTCAGATTTTGGAAAATGGATTTGCCAAGGAAGTTGGTCGATCCAAGCAAGAAAGCGTTTGAAACGGTCGGAATCTTTTTTCTCCCAAACGATATTATATTTTTTAGTCGAGAGAGTTTTGATGCTATCGACCAGCATCATAATGCTGATTGAACCCAAGAATATTACGTAAACCAAAGCGATAACCAGATCAATTTGACCAGCTTTTTGTAAAATTCGAAATAGGGAAACGCCAAAAGTTGAACCTATAAAACCGCCGATCACCAAAAATAATCCCATCTTCATATCGACCGTGCCTTTGCGCAAATGCACCATTAATCCCGAAACCGAGGAGGCGATAATTTGGTTGGCAGAGGTTGAAACTGCCACGGCGGGCGGAATTCCAATAAACATCAAAAATGGCGTAGCTAAAAATCCACCACCAATTCCGAACATTCCAGCCAAGAAGCCAGTAACAAGGCCAAGAAGCAGAATCAGCAGAATATTTACCGGAATTTCAGCGATGGGAAGATAGATCTGAAACATTAATTTATGACGAGAATTTTTTGGCTTGCGAGCTCAAGATTTTTAAAATCAATTTCTTGTGAATCCTTCACCAGAGCCAGAGCGTGAATTATATTTTCATGGGAAACGAATGACAGAATTATGCCAGCGGTTTTTCCTTCGCAAGTTATTTCACTGTTTTTCTTGGGCAAAATTTGGCTTAAAATTTTAACATGGAGAATTTTTTTACGAATCTCGCCGCGATAATGAGTGCGGGCCGTCAACTCTTGTCCAACGTAACAACCCTTTTGATAATCAATGGCGTGCAAATTGTCGAAATTAAATTCCAAAATGAAGGATTTATCGTGGGTTAAATCGCTTTCCCCTTCGGGAATTTTTAAGGAAATTCGGTTAAAATTATATTCTGATTCTGCGCTTTTTGCAGATAAATTTTGATCTGAGGAATAAAGCCTGAAACCAAGTTCGGCGTGGCGTGGATCTTGAAATCCTTGGCAATTTTGATTATAAAATATTTTTAATTCGTCATTTTTTTTCAAACTCACTTTTGAACGCAATTTATAGAAATTTAATTTTTGCAGAATCTCGTCTCGCCTTATAACTGAGCAATCTAAAATTATTTTTTCACCAATTTCAAAAATAAAAAAATCATAAAGAAATCGGCCTTGAGCGCTTAGCATTGCTGAATAAATCAAATTTGTCGACGATGCTTTGTTAATGTCATTCGTGATCAAACCTTGCAGAAATTTTTTACGATCATCACCCTCAACTTCAAGAATAGCGCGGCTTTGCAGATTTATTAATTTAGTCATTTTTGAACATTAATTGCAGATTTTTTTCTAATTTCACCAAATCAACCACCAAACTTCCATGGTGAAAATCTTGAACTTGGCTATTTGGCCCAAAAGCGCATTCCTGATAAAGATATTTGATGTTGAGTATGCTGGATAATTTGTAATAATGATCGACCAAATCATTTTTTTCATGCCTATTAGCCATTTCCAAAATTGCCGAATTTTCTGGCATGAAGAAGATATTCGTTAAACCAGCTCCATGAGGACTTACCAAATATTGTGCTTTCGAACAAATACTTATTTGTTCATCGTAAGAAAATTGGTCGATAACAAGTTTTTTAAAGCCATATTTCTCAAGCAATGTCACAAGTTCATTCTCATTTTCAACAAAACGCAGCGCTTGCTTTTCGCGTGAAATATAAATTCTTGTGCCAAAATTTAAGTCAGATTTTACATCTTTTATTAAAGTCTTGCGCAGCTGAGCAAAAGCAACTGGATGCTCTTGAGAGGCTTTAATATAAGCCAATTCATTAACTTTAATATTTGATTTTCTTCTAAGAAAAACGATCTGGTTTTTCTTAACGCCAAATTTTTCTAACGACGCTAATGTGAATTTGTAGCGTTCGTATTTTTTTGGCAAAAAAAGCAACGCATCATCTAGTAAATTTTTTTCCTTCATAACCAAAAGCTTTACCAATGCAAAAATATGCCAATGATAGTAATTACTAGTCCATTCGTCGGTGATTAGTAAGAATCTTTTTTTGCTGAAATTGAATTTTGGAAAAATGAATTTGAAGAAGAATTTATAACCTTTGCTGTATTTTTCAAAATTTGCGGAATTGATGCAGGTTTCTGCAAATATTTTAAAATATTTAAAAACTACAGAATTAGTGGCGATGCGAACTTTTGAAAGAAATTTTACTTCTGGCGCACTGCAAATTGCGATGGGAAGATTTTTAAAAATATCAAATTCTGGACTGTTTTCCTCAAAATTCGCAGGCTTGCGATATTCATAATTGATTGTTTGGAAGAGGTTTTGCATTTTTAAACTTTGTTTGATTTATAAACTTTCTTCATCTTTTCGCCCATATGAAAATTATCAATGCAATTCATGAGCAAACTACAACACCAAAACTAAGAAAGCCTTTTTACAGCTTGAAAAAGAATTCAGCTTCGATTCTCTTGAACATAGAATGTTGGAAATTCTTCAAAAAATAGAACTATCGCAAATCAAAATTCATTAACGATGGCAAAAAATATCGCGATTAAAAAAATTTTATTGATCTCCGGTTTTTTAGTTTCGACAACTTCTTGCTCTTTACTTATCGAGCCGATGCCAAGCAGTTGGAATAGCGGTTTTGGTCCGCGTCCTTTAACTGGAGTTCGCAATTTTCCTTCAACTGACAGCGAATATGGCAAAGGCTTTAAAGATGGCTGTCATTCCGCTTGGGACGTTATGTCCAAAGGGCTTTTGTCGGACATAAATCAAAAAAAATACGATTACAAAAGAATGCAACAAAGCCCTGATTACAACACGGGCTGGTACGATGGTTTTGAACAATGCACCTATATTCTTGACCATGACGTTACATAAAAAAATTATACTTTTATCGGTTTTGTGCCTTGGAATCAGCGCTTGCGTTATGCCAACTCATTCTGGCTTTTGGAATCCCATTACTTTAGATACAAGGGTTCCTGACGGACCGCCAGAATTTAAAGCTGGTTGGTATGCTGGATGCAAAACGGGCTCAAGTCTTAAATCATTTGCCAATAACACTGTCTTTCAAAAAGATAGCGGACCTGATATTGGTAGCGGGGTTTATACTCACGATCCCGTCTATCAAAGCGCTTGGGGTCAAGGCTGGTTTGCTTGTGCAGTCTATAGTGGCACCTTCGCAGCAAGGTCATCTTTAGAATTTTCTCCCCTAGATTAAAATATGAAAATCATTCGATTAGTATTGTTAATAAGTGCCCTATTTTTGGCATCTTCGTGTGAGAGCTACATGGCCGAAATTTTTCCAGAAAGACCAACTCACGAGATGGACGATTCTTTGGTAAATGCCTCACCCGAATTCCAACAAGGCTGGCGCGATGGCTGCGAAACTGGCATGGCTTCTGGAAGTAACACTTTTTACAAAATGTTTTATCGAAGCAATAAAGTGGATGGCTATAAAATGGCTGGATCAACTGACTATAAAACCGCTTGGAGCAATTCTTACTGGTATTGCTACCGAGCCGATTACATCAAGCAAAAAAGTCCTATCTGGAGATCAATGTTTAGCGGCGTACAATGATTAAAATCTCAAAAAATATCCTGCTTGTAGTTTTTTTATTTTTTAGCTTCACCTCTTGTCGCTGGATTGCTGGCGCCAGCACTCCTTACTATTCTTGGACTAATTTTAAAATTCCCGAAGGAACTCCAGTTTTTCAAGCTGGCTTTAAAGATGGCTGCTCTTCAATTTTATATGCTCGTGGTAACGACTTTTACCGCTCGCGTTATAGTTACAGATACGATCCAACCATGATTGGAAATACCGAATATCGCTTTGGCTTTCAGCGCGGCAGTAGCTGGTGTTTCCAAACCATCATTACTCCACAACATGGTCCCAGAAATGGTGGTATTACCAGATTTTTATTCGCCCACGGTGCTGACAGCTGGGGCTTTGATGCTAGTCCCGGAAGCATCAATAGCACGGGACTTTTCGGTGGCAGCGTAGAAAGTCCGATTTCAGGATCGAGCAGTATTAATCCGCTATTCGACGTATTCCAAAAAGGTACTAATGCTGGTGGCGTTGGTGGCGTTGGTTATACGGCATTTGGTGCAAACCCAATGTGGTCTGGTGGTTCAAGCGGTCAATTTCTTGGTTGGTATTAATTATGCACAAAAAAATCTTCTTAATTTTATTTGCTTGTTTTTTAGCAAGCTGTTCTACGCCAAATTGGTATAAGCCTTACGGCTATTTACTATTTAGACAAATGCCAAAAAACGGCAGTCCAGGATTTAAATTAGGCTGGACTCATGGCTGCGAATCTGGCTTAGGATCGCAATTTGGCGGTGCGTTTTACATGTCGTTTTATACTTGGAAACGCGATCCTGACATTGCGTCTGTCGATCCTAATATTCCAAGAATCAGAGCGCGTTACAAAAAAGAATTAAAAGACGTCAATTGGGATAATCCCGCCGAAGTGAAGAAAAACCTTAGTGATTACAATACAATTTTTTGGGGCGCGCACGGTTTTTGTCACGGTTCTGCACTTGGTATTTTGTACACCGCCGATATGGAGCCACCCCTTCCGGGTCAACCGCGCTACGATATGGGAGCCCACGGCATCGGAAACGTCTTCAAACTTGGCGCTCGTGATACAAGATTGGGTTCGAGCGGCATGTGGTAATTGCCGCGTCGCACTTCGTACTTCTCGCAATGAAGATCTCATATTTCACTTTGATTTTTTTGGCGCGATTTCTAAATTGCGCCGATCAGTTTTTCCTCAAAAATTTCACATAAATTTCACATAAAATGCTTCTCAAACTTACGGTTTTTTTGCCGCTTTTTGGTTTTTTATTTTCCGGATTTTTTTCACGAATTTTAGCGAAATCATTTGCCGATAAATTCGCCCAAATTTTTTCCTGCACACTTTTAATAACCTCCGCAATCTGCGCCGTTCTTATCTTCATCGATGTTACCAATAATAAAACTAATGAAATTATCCCAATCATAAATTGGATTTCTTCTGGCAATTTTTCTGTCAACTGGGCGCTTAAACTCGACTCTTTAACCGCGATTATGCTGGTTGTTGTCACCGTGGTTTCAAGCTTGGTTCACATCTATTCTACGGGCTACATGCATGAAGACAAATCGATCGCGCGCTTCATGTCTTATCTTTCGCTCTTCACTTTTTTTATGCTGATCTTAGTTACTGCCGATAATTTCCTGCAGCTTTTCGTGGGCTGGGAAGGCGTGGGCGTAGCTTCTTATTTGCTAATCGGATTCTGGTTTAAAAAACAATCTGCCAACGCCGCGGCGATCAAAGCTTTTGTGGCCAATCGCGTTGGCGACTTCGGATTACTTCTAGCAATCTCGTTGATTTACGTAACTTTTGGCACGGTTGAATTCGCCCCTGTTTTCGCCACGGTTTGTCATTATATCGGCAACACTTTCCAACTTTTGGGAATGGAATTTCGTACCATCGACACCATTTGTGTTTTGCTTTTCATCGGCGCCATGGGTAAATCAGCGCAAATCGGACTTCATGTTTGGCTTGCCGACGCGATGGAAGGCCCAACTCCAGTTTCAGCCTTAATCCACGCCGCCACAATGGTTACTGCTGGCGTATTTTTGGTGGCACGTTGTTCACCAATCTTCGAATTTTCACCTTACGCTTTAGGAATCATAACTTTGGTTGGCGCCACAACTGCACTATTTGCCGCCACAATCGCCTTAACTCAAAACGACATTAAAAAAATCATCGCCTACTCAACTTGCTCGCAACTTGGTTACATGTTTTTTGCTTGCGGCGTTTCTGCTTACAGTGCTGCGATTTTCCATTTAGCAACTCACGCTTTTTTTAAAGCCTTACTTTTCCTTGGCGCTGGCAGCGTAATTCACGCCATGCATCACGAACAAGATATTCAAAAAATGGGCGGCATTTGGAAAAAAATTCCCATCACTTACGCCATGATGTGGATTGGCTCGCTGGCTCTTGCTGGCTTTCCTCCTTTCGCTGGATTTTATTCAAAAGACGTAATTTTGGAAGCTGCTTTCATGTCGCATTCGCCTTACGGAAAACTGGCTTACGGCATGGGAATTACTGCGGCATTTTTAACCGCATTTTATTCTTGGCGTTTATTGTTTTTGACTTTTCACGGCAAAACTCGCGCCGACAAACACACTTTCGATCACGCTCACGAATCGCCACTTTCAATGTTGATTCCACTTTTTGTTTTAGCTGCCGGATCAATCGCTGCTGGCTATATTGGCGCCGATTTGTTGCACATGGTTTCGGCTGAAGGAAATTTCTTCGAGCGCGTGATTTATGTTGGCGAATCGAAATTGGAATTATTGGAAGAAATTCATCACTCGCCATTCTTGGTTAAAATCTCTCCGCTTGTTGTCGGCGTAGTTGCTATCGCTTTGGCTTACGTCTTTTATTTAGTTAAACCCAACTGGCCAAAAAAATTAGCCGAAGCTTTGAAGCCTTTATATAAGCTCTCTCTCAACAAATGGTATTTTGATGAAATTTATGAAGTTATTTTTATCAAACCAACCAAAAAACTTGGCGACTTTTTGTGGCGCACCATTGATGTCAAAGGTGTTGATGGCATGCCAAATGGCGCAGCTTTATTATGTAAAAAAGCTGCAGCGAGCATCAGCAAATTCCAAACTGGCTATATTTATAATTACGCACTTTCGATCGTTCTTGGTTTGATTATTTTAGCCTTCTTCCTGATCAGCTCTTTCAAACAATTGATGACCTTTTAATGGAACAGCGCAAATTACGTGACGCTTTGGGATTGTTCGCAACCGGCGTCATTATTGCTTGCGCACGTCGTAAGAATTTTCTCGCTGAAAAAATCGATGCTGAAAAAATTCTCCATAATAAAATTTTCTCGGAAAAAATTCTCAACAACAAACTTCTTAACGAAACCATTCTGGGCAGAAGTTTACGCGATAAGTTAAAAGAAATTTTCAGCGAAGAATTTTTCGGAATGACTATAAATTCATTCTCCTCCGTTTCACTGAAGCCGGCAATGATCTCGTTTTGCATCGATAATTCATCTTCTAATTTACGACTTTTTCAGAAGAACAAGACCTTCTCTCTTAATATCTTAAGCGAAGCCCAGCAAGAATTATCGCGTGGTTTTGCCATGCCAAAAAATAGTAAAAAATGGGGAATTGAACCTTATTCTTTAGGAAAAAATGGTAATCCAATTTTTAAAAATTCGATCGCGTTTTTTGAGTGCAAAAAGCACAAAATCATCAAAGTTGGTGATCATCATTTGGTGATCGGAGAAATCGTCGATTTCGCTAAGATAAATGACACCAGACCACTTTTATATTTCCAAGGGAAGTACAATAAATTATAACCAAAAACCAACTGTCCTCCTAAGCTTTAGCGAAGGATGACAGTTGGAGTTACAACTGACAAATACCTTTAATTTTGTGCCAGCTTGCTTCGCTGATAATTTCTTGAGCATCATCTTTCCGATTTAAAATTCTCTTCTGCAGCTCCAAAATTCGATCTCCAGTCGCTGGATGTGATGAAACATAACTCAAAACTTTCTCCAAATTTTTATTATCAAAATCTTCTTTTTGTAGAATCTGCAGCAATTCTATCGCTCCTTTTGTATCAATTTTGTTCTTCAGCATCAAATCCAAAGCAAAAAGATCAGCCTTTTCTTCATCCTCACGGCTGTAGTTCATTTTAAAGATAGTTGACACAAAATTTATGAAGTAATTTTTATTTCCTAAAATCAAAATACGACTCATCGCATAAGAACGTTTGTGATCTTGATGTTTGATATGACCAATTTCGTGACCGATCAAAAAAGCTAACTGACTTGGGCTGGTAATTTTATCGAATAGTTTGGAATAAATTACGATATTATTTCTAGGCAGACTGATGGCATTAGTCTGATTTTCTTTGATGACATAAATATTATATTTCTCTTGCTCAATCTTTTGAACAAAGCGATCGATCTCTTCGATTCCAGCAATATTTTGACAGCGATTTTTCTCCGTAACTATTTCTGCAACTATTTGATTGCCAAGTGGGTCAAGATTTCTAGCGCCAATTTTTTGCGCGAGATAAGGCAAGGCAGCAATTCCCGAAATTACCAAAATTAGCAGCACAATATTTTGACGAATAAAATCAAAAAAATCGCGCTTCAGAAAACTTAAATTTGGTAACTGCTTAGCAATTAAAAGAAAAAATTCACTATCACCAATGTGCAGGCGAGCATCGGGGAAATTAATACTGGTTAGAACTCCAAACCTTCCATCTAAAGGCTTATCAACAATTCTGATCTCATCAAATTTCCAAACTATCTCCGTGGAAATTCTGATCTGATTGGCTTCAACAAAAACTTCTACGGTAATTTTTTTTGAAGATTTACCGTCATAAAAAGTGCCTTGCTGATTTTGTGTCATCTACCAAATACTAAAATCAAAATCTAATCCACCACTATCATCCAAAAGATCGCTCATGGCGTCTCCATTAGCACTGGCATATTGAGATTGTAGGGCTTCAATTTCTTCTGGTTCACCCTCAATATTAATGTTTGTCACTAAAAATTTAACCGATCTATTTAAGCAAATCGGAATGCCAAATCCTAAAGTAAAAATGATGATAAAAAGATTTCCAAAATAGAGCTCAAGAGTTTTTTTAAAGCCAAATGTTGAAGTTATTTTAATTCCCCGACCAATTCTAATTGAGCTCCAGATATAGTTGCGACGTTTGTTAGCATACCAAACTCGCGATAGCATTAAAGTGGGAATTGCCAATAATAGACTAAAAAAATTAGCCCAGTCCAAAGCTTTGTGACTGCCTTCAAAAGAGAACTTTACTGATCCAATCGATATTCTTTCGATCATATATTTGCGCGCCAAAATGTCGCTTCTTCCCATCAAAAATCCTAAACTTAAACAACTCAATATAGCTCTTCTGAAACGTAGTAAAACATATTTAAATCCGCTGCCGCCAAGATTAGCCCGAATTGAGCGCCATCTTAATCTGCCTAATTTGTAACGCAGAGAAGAGAATTGGGAGTAATAAATTAAAAATACGAGGACAATTGAAGAAATGGTGTTGGTAACGTCTTCACCATAGGTATCAGCACCTTTATTATCAAAGCTCGCGGCTACAATGGCGTAACCTAAGATCGAGAAAGCCAAAATAATCAAGAATGCTTTGCAAGTTCCTCTAAAGAGTTCTCGGCCCGTGCCGGAATATTCTAAATTATCGCCAAAAATCGCGATACTACCAAATAGATATTTTCTAATTTTGGTCTTTGCCCAAGGGCGGTAACTACAGATTGTGATAATCTGCAAAAATAAATTCTTGAACCAGATTTTGTAAAGCTGACCCAATTTACCGCCGTAAGACAAATTCATGATTTTCGCGATTATTATTTATGCGTCCTGAAGGAAGCTTTTTAGTAATTTAGATCTTTTTGGATGCTGCAATTTTTTCAAAGCTTTGGCTTCGATTTGACGAATACGTTCACGAGTAACCGAAAATTGTTTACCCACTTCTTCCAAAGTGTGATCGGTCACCATGCCAATACCAAAGCGCATCCTTAGAACTCTTTCTTCGCGAGGAGTTAGCGACGACAACATTTGCGCCGTCACTTCTTTTAATTTTGAATGCGAAGCCGCATCAAAAGGCATTACCGCAGTTTTATCTTCGATAAAGTCGCCCAAAATACTATCTTCATCATCACCTGAAACTGGCGCTTCTAAACTTACTGGATCTTTCGAAGTTCTTAAAACTTTACGAACTTTATCAACTGGCATCAAAAGCTTATCGGCGATTTCTTGTGCGTCTGGTGTTCGCCCAAGCTCTTGAGTCAATTGACGTGAAGTTTTAACGATTTTGTTGATGGTTTCCACCATGTGAATCGGGATGCGAATGGTGCGTGATTGATCGGCGATCGCACGAGTAATCGCTTGACGAATCCACCAAGTTGCATAAGTCGAGAATTTATAACCACGACGATATTCAAATTTATCAACGGCGCGCATCAAGCCAATATTGCCTTCTTGGATTAAATCCAAAAATTGCAAACCGCGATTGGTATATTTTTTTGCAATTGAAACCACTAAACGCAGGTTTGCTTCGATCATTTCTTTCTTAGCTTTTAACTCTTCGTTTTGACTTCTTCTAACCGTGTTAATTAAGCCTTTGAAGTCTGGCAGACTTAGGCCCATGATTTTTGTTAGTTTTAAAATACGCGCTTGAATTTCTTTAATTTTTTCTTCTTCAGCGATGTAAAAAGCGCTCCACCTTCTTTCTTTAATTGCGGCGATTTTTTCGATCCATTTTGCACCTTCTTCAAGACCAATGTAATGTTTCAGAAAATCAGTTTTGTCAACGCTGTGTTTTTGCGACAAACGCAATAATTCAATTTCAATGCTGGTTAATTTATCGTGAGCTTCGTAAAGCTGATCCACCAAGGCTTTGATTAATGAATCGTTGAAACTGACTTCGGTTGAAAGACGCATAAAATCAGCTTTCAATTTCTGAACATCTTTGTCGGCTTCAATTTGAGTGCGGGTTTTATCCGCAGTTTTATCAAGAATTTTTTGGCAAATATGAGCAATCTTTTGGAATAGATCGAGCATTTTCGGCATCAAAATGCGTTCCATCGAAACGAATGAAACCACACTTTCATCGATTTCTTCCAACTCTTCATCTTCAAACATCGACTCTTCTTCTGCAGCAGCGTCAACTTGATCATTGATGATTGCGGTAACATCTTCTTCGCTGGTCGCTTGAGCTTCAGCCATTTCTGCAGCTTGTCTTTCGCTGTTTTTCATGATTTCTTCCAACTCAGAATTGTAAGTCTCGTCAATTCTGATAATGTCGCGAAGCAAGATTGTTCCGCCCGACAAGCCGTTATACCATTCGATGAAATGTTTCATAATCATCGGACTTTGATAAAGCGACTGCACGGTTTTATTGCGCCCCTCTTCGATACGCATCGCGATTGCAACTTCGTCTTCACGAGTCAAAAGCTTGACGCTGCTCATCGATTTCAAATAAGTTTTTACTGAATCTTCCGAACGTTTTTGGCTTTTTTCTTCGTCTTTAGCAATTGAACCATCTTCTAATTTATCAAGATCATCTTCTTTTTCGACGATCTGAATTTTGAACTCAGTCAAAATATCCAAAATGCGATCCAATTTCTTTGGATCGATGTCGGAATCAATATTTTCGTTAATTTGATCGTAAGTTAAAAAACCCTGAGATTTACCCAAAGCCAACATCACCTTTAACTTGTCAGCAAGCTCATTTGAAAGTTTTTTACCTTCTTCATCTTTTTGCAAAAGCGCAGTTTTTACACCTTGAATCAACTGAAATTTCTCAGCCAAGGCAACGGTTTTGTCGTTGATAGCAGTGGCTAGTTTTGATTTTGAAACTTTTTTCTTTGGAACTTTAGGAGCTTTCGGAGCTTTTTCTTTAACAACTTTAACCTTTTTAATCTTTGCCTCTTTTACTGGCTTCGCGATTTTTTTTAGTGGTTTTGCAACCTTTTTATTCTTTTCAATTTTCGCTGGCTTCACAACTTTTTTAGCCAGGATTTTTTTCTCAGGTTTTTTTGCTTTCGCTAATTTTTTAACTGGCTTGGATGCAGATTTTTTAATAGGTTTTACCTTTGATTTGATTGGTTTTACAGCTTTTTTGACAACTGGCTTCTTAACCAATTTTTTTACAGCTTTCGGCGCTGGTTTTTTTGCTGCAACTTTTTTTGCCGAAGCTTTAGCTGGAGCTTTAATGGATTTTTTTACTTTCTTTTTTGTAGCCATTTTTCCTCTTAAAAAATTTTACAAAATTATTCTTTTTCAAGCTGCAATATCTTGCGCTCAAGCGAGTTTTTATAATCAGAGATTTCTTTAATTTTTTGACTTGTGATTGCAGTTTGATGAGTTTCTATTTCATCAATCTTACTTAGAGCTTCTTTATATTGCTGATCTACCTGAAGTAACAAGTCTTTCAAAAGTAGAATGCTTAATTTGGTTTGGGCCAAGTCTAACGTAAGGCTTTGGATGCTTGCAAGCACATTCTTTAAATCATTGAGATCATTACCGTGACTGGAATTTTCAAGAGCTTTTAATAAATTTTCCGTTACAACTTCTTGTTCTTCTTCAATCAAACCAATCACCGAATCCTTTAAACTGGCCATTTCTTCGTTGAAAAACTGTACGTCTTTAATGTCAAAATTATCGTCACGGAAATGAGCGAGTTCGGGAAATTTTATAATCAAAGCAATAATCGCGCGACCCAACATTTTTGAATTATCTCGAAGTGCAATAGGTTTTCTAGCAATCTGCCATTGGTTGGAAGCGGATTGGTTTACAGTCGTTTCATTATTACGTCTTTCTCGCACATCTTTGCTTTGAAAATTTCGTCCTAAATTAAAAAGCTGATCCTTAAACGAATAAGCAAAATGTTTCTTCGAAGTTGCGTCTAAAATTGCTTCGGTTTTTGCGATTAAATTCGCTTCAATTTTCGCCTTAATTTCCGCACTAATTTTACTAGTTTTTTCAACTCCAAGCTCCATCAAAGCAAAGTTAAAAAGACTCTCGGAAAGCGGCGTCGCGTTGACAAAAACCTTTTCTAATTCCTTGGCGCCGAACTGTTTTATAAAATCATCAGGATCAAGTTGATTGGGCAAAAATGCGAAGCTGATATTTTTTTTCGCATTAATCAAAGGCAGCGCAATTTCTGAAACGCGTTTTGCAGCGCGAACGCCCGCAGAATCTCCATCCAGACAGATTACAATTTTATCTGTCGTAAAAAATAATTCCTTCAAATGTTCGCTGCCCAAAGCGGTTCCAAGTCCTGCAACCACGTTTTCTACGCCATTCATAAAAAGCGAAATCGCATCCATATAACCTTCAACTACAACAGCGTAACTCTTAGAAAATATTGGCTTGCGAGCAAATTGAAAATTGTAAAGAGTTTGATTTTTTTTAAAAATATCGGTTTCGGCTGAGTTTAAATATTTCGGCAAATCATCGCCAATCGTGCGTCCGCCAAAAGCAATCACTTGGCCTTTTTTATTGGTGATCGGAAAAATTACACGATTACGAAATTTGTCGTAAAATTTCTTCTGCTCATTTCTGCCAATCACGCCACAACGAGATATTTCAAGCTCCGAAAAGCCTTGCGCTTGCAAAAATTTAGTCAGAGCTTCGTAAGAATTTGGCGCAAAACCGAGGCGGAATTTTTTAATATTTTCTGAAGAAATTTCTCTTTTGCGCACATAAGCAAGCGCCGCTTTTCCACTTTCAGAAATCAGATTTTTTTCAAAAAATTGACAGATGTTTTCTAAAATTAAAAAATCGCGCGAAAGCTTCTCTTCTTTGACTTCATCGAATTGAACTTTGGGAATTGGAATCGAAAAATCTTCAGCCAATTTATTCACCGCCTCTTTGTAATCCATGCCTTCATTTTGCATGACAAAGCTAATGACATCGCCATGTGAGGCGCAACCAAAACAATGGTAGAAACCTTTTAAATCGTTGACGGTAAATGAAGGAGATTTTTCGTTATGAAATGGGCAAAGACCAGTGAATTCCTTGCCGCGCAGCTTTAACTTAACTTTTTTCCCTACAACTTCAGAAACTAAAATTGAGGAACGTAATTTTTCTGGAAAATCTTTAGGGAAGAGCATTCATTATCCTTAGTAGGAGTAGTTCCACATGACATCAAAGATTGTCATTGTTGCTGCAAAAGCGATCGGAATTAAAAAATTGTCATCAACTTTAATGATGCTTGGACGCGCTTCAATTAAGGTTACAACCGAGAGTGTGAAAATTCCAAAAAAGAAAAACCAAAATCTTGAGTGAAAATATAATCCACAAACTATCAAAACTACGAAAGCAGTAAGGAAGAAGGCCGCCGAACCATTTTTGGTCTTTTCAAAAAATGGTTCACTGGGAAAATTTCTGCCTACAATTGCGGCGGCTGCATCAGAAATTGCAAGGATCGAGAAAGCTGTTACAGCAATTTCTGCTTTAAATACCAAAAAAGTTATACAAGCTGAAAGCGCAACCCAACTGGCTCCACATAATTTATCACCTTCAAGTTCGTGTGGCCTTAAAACAAAACCAAAAATTTTAGCAAAAATAATTTTAATCGCCGGATTAGTGCGACGCATATAATCAAGTGTTACAACTACAGCTGCAATTGCAGCAAAAATTGCTACACTCATCCATTTTCCAGCGCTTAAATAAATGACGGGAGCGAAGATTAGCAAAACGTGAAACAGTTTGCGATAAGTCTCGTTTTTTAATGAAATTTGAGTCATTTACTTAGTTAGTTTTTGAAGATTTTTTATCTTGATAAACAATCACTTCATTTTTGCCGGCATATCCCAGAACTTTTCTGGCTTGCTCATCAAGCAAATCAATATCGAGAGAATTTAAATTCATCCCTTCAACCATATTTTTTTTCACCTGCATTTTGGCAATCAGGTCTTGTTTGACGCTTTCTTTATTGGTGATTTGTTGTTGCAGAACGCGATATTCCAACAAACCTTTCGGACCAAATATCGTGCAGAAAGCGAAGTAAAAAATTACTGCAAACCCAATAAAATAGCCGATGAATACTGGTTTGGTAATATTATATTTTCGAACAAAATTGTATAGAAACATGAATCTTAATTACTGGTTACGAAACATGAGATCTTTTGCCGCAGCAATAATGTCAACCGCTTTTGGCAAAGCTAATCTTTCCAGATTAGCCGCATAAGGAAGTGGAGCATCAATACTTGCAAGTTTTTTTACGGGAGCGTCTAAATAATCAAAAGCTTGTTCCATTAATACCGATGCAATTTCACTGCCTATTGAAGCAAAGGGAAAACCTTCTTCAACCGTGATGCATCGCGAAGTTTTCTTTACTGATTCTACGATCGTTTCGTGATCAAGTGGGCGAATGGTGCGAAGGTCGATAACTTCAGCTTCAATGCCTTCTTTGGCCAACTCTTCAGCAGCTTCCAGCGCATATTTTACGACCAAAGAAAATGCCACAATCGTAACATCTTTTCCTTCGCGTAAAATTTTGGCTTTGCCGATTTCAACCAAATGATCGTCGTCATATTCTTCTTCGAAAGAGAAGCCGTAAGTAATTTCATTTTCTAAGAATATTACTGGATTTGGATCGCGAATTGCAGCTTTCAATAAACCTTTTGCATCAGCGGCACTGTAAGGAGCGATAACTTTTAATCCAGGAACTGAGGCATACCAAGCAGCGTAACATTGTGAATGTTGCGCTCCAACTCGCGAAGCCGCGCCATTTGGTCCACGGAAAACGATCGGACAGCGAACTTGTCCGCCTGACATATAATTAGTTTTAGCGGCAGAGTTAATGATTTGATCGATTGCCTGCATTGCGAAGTTGAAAGTCATAAATTCCACGATTGGCTTTAAGCCGGCGAACGCTGCACCAACTGCAATACCAGTAAATCCGTGCTCGGTAATCGGAGTATCAATCACTCTTTTTGCACCAAATTCAGCAAGTAATCCTTGGGTAACTTTGTAAGCGCCGTTATATTCCGCCACTTCTTCGCCCATAACGAAAACTTCTGGAGTAGTTCTCATCTCTTCTGACATTGCTTCGCGCAGTGCTTCGCGTACTGTTAGTTTTTTTAAAGTCATTTTACGTTCTTAAATTAATTATAAATTTCCGTCATTAACTCTGACTCGTCAGGTTCTGGAGAATTTTTGGCAAACTCTACAATTTCATTCACTTCTTCTTTAACGAGATCATCAATTTTTTTGATTTCAGCTTCGGTGGCGACATTCTTACCCAAAATATGGGAACGAAGCGAGTCAATTGGATCTTCTTCTTTTTTGCAGTTTAATTCTTCTTTACTGCGGTAAGTCGCTGGATCAGACATTGAGTGACCGCGATAGCGATAAGTGTCCATTTCCAAAATCACTGGACCATTGCCAGATCTGGCGTAATCAACCCATTTTTGGGCATTGGCAATTACATCAAAAACATTCATCCCGTTAATTTTTTCTCCAGGAATATTAAAACCTTCGCCTCTCTTGTAGAGCTGATCGGTTGAGGAAGATCGAGCTTGCGAAGTTCCCATCGCGTAATGGTTATTTTCAATAATGAAGAGCACTGGAAGATTCCACAATTTTGCCATGTTAAAGGCTTCGTAAACTTGACCTTGATGAGCGGCGCCGTCGCCAAAATAACAATAGGTTACATTTTTATTACCCAAATATTTATCAGCAAAAGCAAGTCCAGCGCCTATTGGAACTGACGCGCCGACAATTCCATGACCGCCGTAAAAATGTTTTTCCAAGTCAAATAAATGCATTGAACCGCCTTTGCCCTTAGAAGATCCGTCGGCGCGGCCCAATAATTCAGCCATAATTTTTTTCGGATCAGAACCAACGGAAATCATATGTCCGTGATCGCGATAAGTTGTGATAACTTTATCTCCCTCTTTCATCGTGTGGCGCATGCCCGTGGCGATTGCTTCTTGGCCGATATAAAGATGACAAAAACCAGCGATTAATCCCATGCCGTAAAGTTGGCCCGCTTTTTCTTCAAAGCGTCGAATCAGAAGCATCTCCTGATAGAAAGCTAATAAATCTTTTTTGCTAAACATGTTGGATTGCTCCTTCTTGGATGCCGCCAAATTTGGTTTGGCGCCTAATTTTTTGCTCATATTAATTTTGTGAGATTTGACGGTTTTTAGGATCTATTTTAAGATCGTTTATCAGAGGAATTTGGGTCACTTTTTTTCAAGAAGGCGTCCTTCTAAACAGCGAAAAATAAAAGTCAAACTAGCAAAGCCAGACGTGCTTGCAGAGGCTTAACCTTTCGATGTAATTGGCGGTGGCACGGCAGCGAAGATTCCGTGCAGAAAATGTTGAAAGGCTGAAAGTATAATAATGCCCGCTTTAAAAATTGCGATGAAGGCTACAACACAATAAACCGTTATCATAAAAAACTTTGTAAAATTTTCGATAATCACACGACGCAACATCGTCCATTGCTCCTCTTGCGAAACCTTTAAACCAATTGATTGCTTTTCAGTAACCGCAAAATCTTTCAAATGATTAGCAGCTTCATCATCCGACGAAATATGTTTTTGTGGAGAAATTTGATCTTCAGTTTTTTTGCTAGATTTTTTCTCTAGTTGCGTTTTTACTAGTTGCGACAAGAGTTTCTGTAATTTTTCCGACATAAGCTTTTAAAGATTTTTTTACCCAATCTGACTCAAAACGTAAGTGATCGAAACTTTTCTTATCAAGCCTTTTTTGGCTTTAATTTTAATTACAATTTCTTGCTCCCTTTTGGGAATTTTTGTGCTGTGGAAAAAACTCGCTTATTTTGGCGACGGTCTTTCGCACTCAATTTTGCTTGGTTTTGTTTTGGGCGCAATTTTTAACTCTAGTCAAATTTCAACGTTGATTATTTTTGCCTTCTTTTTCGCCTGTTTGGTTGAAATGATTTCAATTAATCGATTATTTTCAAAAGACACTCTCATCGCAATTTCATCTTATTTTTGCATCGCCACCGCTATTATTTTAAACGATTTTTTTCATAAAAATCTTGATTTAGGTTCTTATGTTTTTGGCGATATTCTAACGGTTGGAAACCTTGATATTAAAGCTTTAGCAATAATCACCACAATAACAATTATTTATACAATCTTTGCCTTCCGCAAAATTTTACTCATCAACATCAATGTCGATTTAGCCAGAATTGACGGCATCAAAATCGCTTTCTGGAATCTATCTTTTACAATTTTACTCGCACTTACAATTGCTCTTTCCGTAAGAATTGTTGGTGTTTTTTTAATGACCGCACTTTTAATTTTACCAGTTGCCATCGCGCGAATTTTTTGCGTTTCTGCCAAACAAATGATTCTCTTAAGTTTATCGATCGGAATCTGCGTTACATCACTTTCTTTCAAGCTTGCGAGCAATTTTGATTTAACCATCAGTGCCGTAATTATTGCAACTTTTTGCATGATTTTTCTTTGTGGTTTAGCCTTTAAAAACCTTACTCGTCATGGATAATTTAAACAAAAAAACTGCAGTTATTTTATTCAATTTGGGAGGTCCAAAAAATCTTGATTCAGTTGAGCCATTTTTGTTCAACCTGTTCAATGATCGCGCCATTATTGGCTTGCCACAACCTTTGCGTTTTTTTCTGGCAAAATATATTTCCAAAAAAAGAGTTTCAAAATCGCAAAAAATCTATGCGCAGATTGGAGGCAAATCTCCCTTGCTCGACATTACAACCGCGCAAGCTTACAACTTAGAGCGCGAACTTTCTTTTTTTGGAGAATTTAAAGTTTTTGTCTCGATGCGCTACGCCGAACCATTTTCTGACGAAGTGGTTAAAAATGTCATAAATTACAATCCCGCCAACGCAATTCTGTTGCCGCTTTATCCTCAATTTTCAACAACCACCAGCGAATCTTCTTTGCAAGATTTTAGCCTAAAATTCGTTCGAGAACAAAAAAATCTCGGCATAAAAATTAATAGTCGATTAATTTGTTGTTATCCTGTGAGCGCACATTTTATCAAGTCGCACACACTTTTGATCAAACAAACTTTGATGAAATTATATGACGGAAATTTGGGGAAATTTCGTTTTTTATTTTCAGCGCACGGACTTCCTCAAAAAATTATCAACGCTGGCGATCCTTATGTCTTCCAAGTTGAGCAGACTACTAAAAAAGTTGTCGAAAATTTAGCGCAGATTTTGGAAGTCGATAAAAATAAAATTGATTTTCGCATCTGTTACCAATCAAAAGTTGGACGCTTACAATGGACTGGTCCAAGCCTTGATTTTGAAATTAGAAAAGTTGCGCTCGATAAAAAAATTCCAGTAATTGTGCCAATTTCTTTTGTCTCGGAACATTCTGAAACTTTGGTCGAGCTTGATATTGATTACAAAAAAATGGCACTGGCTTTGGGAGTAAAAGATTATTTACGCGTTCCTGCTTTAAATTCAGACGGACACTTTATTAACGCTCTTGCAGAAATCTGTAAAATTGCCCATTTAGATCTTATTTCTTCAGAAAATGTTGATGGAAATTCGCAGTCTAAAGTTTGTAATGACGATAAAAATCTGGGAAGAATTTGTCCAAAAAAATTCGTCAAATGTCCTAATTTAAAATCCTGCAAAGCATGATCTGTATTGACATCGCCCTTCGAAGTAAAAAATGGCAGGAAGAAAAAAACATCGAAAATTTTATCGAAAAAACTTGTAAAACTTTAATTCCACTCACCGATTTAAAAAAAATTCTGACTAAAGATTTTGAGTTGGAAGTTGCGATTTTATTAGTTTGCGACCGGCAAATCAAAAAAATAAATTCCGAATTTCGTCAAAAAAATAAGCCGACTAATGTTTTATCTTTTCCGTCTTTGGATGAAAATTTAGTACGTAAAATTGGACTTAAAAAAGCCATCGAACCTTCCAATTATTTGCTTCTTGGCGATATTATCATTTCTTATGAAACGGTAAAAAAAGAATCTCTTGCACAAAAAAAGAAATTTCATGACCATCTTGTACACCTGATTCTGCACAGCATTTTACATCTGATCGGACATGATCACGAAGATGAAAAAATGGCCAACACCATGGAAGCTCTTGAGATTAAGATCCTAAAAAAGATCAACATCGCAAACCCATATTAATAAATTTAACCTTTGAATGACAGATCGATCGAAACGCAATTCCAAAAGCTTTATTAACAAATCCCGCATCAAAAAATTATTAGGTTTTTTCCTCAGTCTTCTGGGTAAAAAAAGCAAAAAATCTTTTTTATCCGTAATTTCTCACTTGGTCGACACCTACGAAAAAGAAAATCTGATCAGCTTTGAAGAAAAAAAGATGATCAAAAATATCGCCATTTTGAGCGATAAAAAAGTTTCTGGTATTATGACTCCAAGAGCTGATTTGATTGCGATCAAACATAATGCCGATTTGGAAGAAGTAAAAAAAATCATCACGACCAAAGGTCATACTCGTATTCCAGTTTTTAAGGAAACTCTCGACGAAATTATCGGATTTATTCACAGCAAAGATTTATCGAAATTTTTATGCGAAGAAGATCCTGATTTTGTGATTAATAAAATTTTACGTAAAATTTTATTCGTTCCTGGATCAATGAAAGTTCTGGATTTAATGCTGCGCATGCGCATGGCGCGTGTTCATGTTGCAATCGTACTTGATGAATTTGGCGGCGTTGACGGATTTGTAACAATTGAAAATGTTATGGAAGAAATTGTTGGCGATATTGAAGATGAACACGATCTGCCTTCCGACAATGCTTTTTTCCGCATCAAAAAAATTAACAACACAACTTTCAATTTTGGCGGCCGCGTTGAAATTTCTAAGGTTGAAGAGATTTTACAAACTGAAATTAAACGTGACGAAGCAAGTTTTCAAACTATTGCTGGACTTACAATGGCGCTATTCAAACGCGTTCCCGAAATTGGCGAAGAAATTGAGAAAGGCCTTTTAAAATTTAAGATCATCGATTCCGATAGTAGGTCAGTAAGGTTGGTGGAAGTAACCAAAAACTCTGACTAACTAAATATTACAATTTGCTTAAATGCACAATTATTCACAAAAACAATTTCCCGTTATCGACCTTGGCGACTATGTTTTGCGCGAGAAGAGAGACAGTGATACCGCTGATTTTTTTCACTACTATACCGATCCCGAGGTAAATAAATTTATCTTATGCGAAATGCCACGCAACCTTGAAGATGCAAGAAGAGAGCTCAATTATTGGCGTAATGTTTTTTATCAAAATGACGGGATTTATTTTGCGATTACCAAAAAAGATAACGATCAACTTATCGGCTCAATTGGCCTGACGACTTACAATTCTTATCACAACCGCATCGAATTAAGTTACGATTTAGCCAAAGAATATTGGCGACAAGGAATTACCTTCAAGGCAATTCAAGCTGTCCTAAAATATGGCTTTGAAGAATTAAAAGTTAATCGTGTCGAGGCTTTCACATCGACTAATAATTTACCGTCAAAAAATCTTTTATTGAAGTCAGGATTCGCTCTGGAAGGGACTTTGCGCCAACATCGTTACCATCGCGGAACTTATGTTGACGCCTTTAGTTTTAGCTTGCTGCGTCAAGAATTTTTAAATTATATTGCGCCAGTCACTAAAATTGTTTGACTTTTCCTCAAGCGCCACTTTAATGCGCGCCCTCTTTCCCAACTAAAGATTTCTCTTCATTTTAAGAGAACCCCCAAGAGACCAAGCATTGCAAGGCTTAACTCTCAATTAGAAACAAGTACTTTAAGAACTATTTAATAGGAAATTATGCGCCAAACTTATTCTGCAAAACCAAGTGAAATCGTAAGAAACTGGTGGTTAATCGACGCCGAAGACCTAGTTGTCGGCAGAGTTTCTACCATCATCGCGAATCTTCTACGCGGCAAACATAAACCAACTTTTTCACCAAATCTTGACTGTGGTGATCACGTTGTTGTTATCAATGCCGATAAAATTAAATTCACTGGCAACAAGCTTGCTGATAAAAAATACTACTGGCACACTGGTCATCCAGGTGGCATCAAAGAAAGAACCGCAAGACAAATCATGGAAGGAAATTTCCCAGAAAGAATTTTAGAAAATTCAGTTTCAAGAATGATTTCTCGTGGACCTTTACAACGCGACATCATGGTAAAATTACACATCTATACAGGCTCTGAACACAAGCACCAAGGACAAAATCCACAATTTTTGGATATTGCCGCAATGAACAGAAAAAACAAAAAAACCAACTAATCAATTTAAGATTTTATTATGCCTTCAACTGTAAAAGAAAAAATTCTTGAAGTTAGCGAAACTAAAGAAGTAGCAGCACCTGCTAAAGTTAAAAAAATCGATGCTCAAGGTAGAGCTTACGCGACTGGCAAAAGAAAAAATGCCGCAGCTCGTGTTTGGATCAAAAAAGGAACTGGCAAAATTGTCGTGAATGACCGCGATGCCAAAACTTATTTCGGCAGAGAAATTTTATTCAACATTATCAGATTTCCTTTCGGCGCTACCAAAAACGACGATAAATTTGATGTTGTTGCAACAATTGCTGGCGGCGGACTTTCTGGTCAAGCTGGCGCTCTAGCTCACGGAATCAGCAAAGCATTAGTTGCTTTTGAACCAGAGAATCACAAACCATTAAAAGCTGGCGGATTCTTAACTCGCGATTCACGCGTTGTTGAACGTAAGAAATATGGTTTGAAAAAAGCCCGTAAAGGTCAGACTTATCGCAAAAGATAGTCTTCACATAATTTACACAAAAGGCGACTCTCGGGTCGCCTTTTTATTTTGTACAAGATGAAAAAAAATTTAGAGAAAAAAAATCCAACAGAAAAAATTTTTATTGCCTCCGATCACGCCGGATTTGTTTTAAAAGAATTTCTGGTCATAGAGCTTGCCAAGCTTGGATTGGAAGCGGTTGACCTAGGATGCAGCTCCGCAGAAAAATCAGTCGACTATCCTGATTATGCACAAAAACTTTGCAAAAAAATTACTGACAAAAATCAGCTGCGCGGAATTTTAATTTGCGGTAGTGGTATCGGAATTTCAATTGCCGCAAACCGCTTCAAACACATTCGCGCCGCACTTTGTTATAATACAAATTCTGCAAAATTATCACGCGCTCACAATGATTCCAACGTCGTTTGTTTGGGCGCCCGCTTTACCAAAGATAAACAGGCTCTATCAATAGTTAAAGCCTTCCTCTCCACTGAATTTGAAGGCGCCAGACATGCAAGAAGAGTCGAAAAACTTACAAAATAATCGCTTAATTCGCAGCTTCGGTCGCATTAAAAGTCGTAAACTCTCCGACCATAAAAGTCATTTACTTGAAGATTTATTTCCAACTTACGACATCCTTCAGCAATCTCGGGAACAAGATTGTGATCAAAAAAATTACCTAGAAATTGGCTTTGGTTTTGGTGATTTTACTTACCAAAAAGCCAAGGAAAATCCCGATACATTTTTTTTTGGATCCGAACCTCATTTAAACGGAGTTGTAAATCTACTCGCCAAACTTGAGGTTGAACCTTTGGCGAATTTAAAAATCTCCACCACCGATGTTCGTCTTTTACTTGCCAAATTTCCCGACAAATTCTTCGACCAGATTTTTATTTTATTTCCTGATCCTTGGCCCAAAGCTAAACATTTTAAGCGTCGCTTGATTAACCAAGAATTTTTGGACGAAATTTTATCACCAAAAATGAAATCAAACGCCAAACTTACAATCGCCACCGATCACGATTCTTACAAAACTTGGATTCTTTGCGAGATTGATCGTAGTAAAAAATTTATTTGGGATGCAAATTCCAAAAAAGATTGGCAAATTTTTCCGCAAGATTGGGTGATTACAAAATATCAGAAGAAAGCTGCGAGAGAAGGTCGCGTTTCAGTAATTTTTAACTTAACTCACAATGCCTGAATTAATAAAAATTTTACCCGCCGTGCGCGGAACTTACCGTGAAAATGTTGAATTAAAAAGTTGGTTCGATGTTGGCGGCAAAGCCGAAATTCTTTTTCGCCCCGCAGACCTTGCTGATTTACAAAATTTTTTAAAAAATTGTCCAAAAGAAATTCCCATCAATATTCTTGGCGCAGCGTCCAATGTTATTATTTCTGACAATGGCGTAAAAGGAGTTGTGATCAGGCTTGGTGGCGAATTTGCTAAAATTACTCAAGAAGAAAATGTCATACGCGCTGGAGCTGCGGCTCTTTGTGGTAATGTTGCACTTTTTAGCAGAAATGCCGCACTTGCTGATTTAGAATTTTTTACCGGAATTCCCGGATCGATTGGTGGCGCTATCGCCATGAATGCTGGATGTTATGGTTCTGATGTTGCGCAAACTCTAGTCAGCGCTATTGCCGTCGATTTTAACGGAAATTTGTTTGAGATAAAAAATTCTGATTTCGATTTTTTTTATCGCGGCAATAAAATTGCCAAAAAATTTATTTTTGTTGAAGGTCTGTTCAAAGGCACAAAATCCACTTCGGAAGCAGTGGCAAAAAAAATCATCGAATTTAATCAACAACGCGAAGTGGCTCAGCCAATACGTGCCAAAACTGGCGGCAGCACTTTTAAAAATCCCGACCCCACAAATCCTAGCGCAAAAAAAGCTTGGCAATTAATTGATGAAGCTGGCTTTCGTGGCGCCTTTGAAGGTGAAGCACAAATTTCTGAAAAACATTGCAACTTTATGATCAACCGCGGAAATGCCTCAGCAAGCAATTTAATCGATTTGGGAAACAAAGTTAAAAGAGCGGTGAAAAAGCGCTCCAATGTTGATTTGGAATGGGAAATAAAAATTTTAGAATAGTAGGCAAGTTCCTTGTTGCAATTTTAAAACGGTTGGTGCAATTTGGGCGGCTGCGCTTTACCTGTCATAGGTTCTTAAGCTCTTCCCTGTAAAAAAATCTAAAAATTTTAATCATGAAAAAACTTTCTGCATTCGTGGCAAAAGTTGCGCTTTTGTCCTTGTTTTTTTTAGCAGTTACTCCAGCGGTTGTTCCAGCTCTAGTGTCTGACGCTAAAGCGCAATCAACTACTTCTGCTGACGTTAACAGCAACATCTTGGTTACAACTCTGTGCAACATGATGAAAATCATCACTGGTAACGCCGGTAAAGCTATCGCAGCTTTTGCAATTGTTGCTGTTGGTGTTGGTTTCTTCACCGGTAAAGTTTCTTGGGGTTTGTTAGTGGGTGTTACTGCAGGTGTTGCAGCGATGTTTGGTGCGCCAACTATCGTGTCTGCGATCAGCGGTAAATCTGCTTTTGATTGCCAAGGTTAATTGGAAAAAACAAAGAGAATTATGTCTAGAAGATGTGAATTACTCGGCACTGGCGTAATGAGTGGGAATAAAGTTTCTCACTCCAATCGCAAGACGAGAAGAAGATTTTTACCGAATTTGAAAACGGTTTCCTTTAAAAGCGAAACTCTTGGCACTGATGTAACTTTAAAAGTTACTGCAGCATCAATCAGAACGGTTAATAAATATGGCAATATTGATAATTTTTTGATCAATTGCCGTAACAATAAACTTACTGAATCAGCTCAAAAACTTAGACTTCAGATCAAGAAAAAATTGATCAAGTTAGGAAAATTTGACGAAATAAAAATCGTCAGAGAGAAAAAAGCTGAAGTTAAAAAACAGGTAAAAAAACAAGCTTAAACTACAGACTTTACAGTCTTAAAAAAACCGACTCCTTCTTTGTGAAGGGGTCGGTTTTTTGTCGTTTGTATCATCTTAAGGCGCTGTCGCGTAAATTTGGGTACATACAAAAATGAATTTACCTCTTCTGCTCTTTTAAAAAGTTCTGAATTTCTCCCACCGCATATTCTTCTAAATTCCCTCTAAATCGCCAAACAACATCACCATCTTCATTAACCAAAAAAGTTTCTGGAATTGCTTGAGTACCAACAAATTTGCTAAACAAAGCCTGATTATCTGCCGCTACTTTTTTAAAAGGATTACCTTCTTTAGCCAAATATTCTTTGGTATTTTGATTGATGTCGTGCCAAGCCACGCCGTAAATATCGACAATTCCTTCATCTTTTAAACGCATTAAAACTTGATGTTCAGCGCGACAAGTAGAGCACCAAGAAGCAAATAAATTGATTAGAGAATATTTTCCCAACAAATCTTTTTTAGTAAAATTACCACCTTCATCATAAAGATCTGGCAAAGAAAATTCCGGCAGAACGATTTTTTCTTTGATAAAACGCGAATCAAAATTTTGTCCGATATTTTGCAATTCAATTTCTTGTTTTTTGCTGATTTTGTAAGTTGCAAAACCAATGACACTGACTAAAAAAACCAATACAAAAAAGGGTGTAAAGCTGCTCAGATTTTTCATAAAATTTTAAAAATAAATGACGAAAGAATTTTCCTTCAACTTAAAAAATACTCACAATAAAGCAAGGCGTGGCGAAGTTGCAACCGCGCACGGCAACATTCAAACTCCAGCCTTCATGCCAGTTGGAACCGCTGCAACTGTGAAAGCGATGAAATCGCGCGATGTCAAAGAATCGGGCGCGGAAATAATTTTAGGCAACACTTATCACTTAATGTTGCGCCCTACAGTTGAACTAATTGAACAGCTTGGCGGCTTACATAAATTTATGAATTGGAATGGCCCAATCCTTACGGATTCTGGCGGATTTCAAGTAATGTCACTTTCTAAAATCAGAAAAATTACTAATGAAGGTGTCGAATTTTCTTCACATCTTGATGGCTCAAAATATTTCGTAACGCCCGAACGTTCGATTGAAATTCAACATAAATTAGGCGCCGATATTACGATGATTTTTGACGAATGCGTACAATTTCCCGCAACTTTTGCACAAGCTAATGATGCGATGGAGCGTTCACTGCTCTGGGCCCAGCGCTCTCGCGATGCTTTCCAAAAACGCGATGGTTATGGAATTTTCGGCATCGTGCAAGGTTCAACTTTTTCTGATTTACGCAAAATTTCTGCGCAAAAATTAATCGAAATCGGATTTGATGGCTACGCGATTGGCGGCCTAGCTGTTGGCGAAGGACAAGAAGAAATGTTTAAAGTTTTAGATTACTGCGTTGATTATTTGCCAACCGATAAGCCGCGCTATTTAATGGGAGTTGGAAAACCTTCGGATATTGTTGGTGCTGTTGCTCGCGGAGTTGACATGTTTGATTGCGTGATGCCAACCAGATCAGGCCGCACTGGGCAAGCTTTCGTCAGAAATGGCACGATCAATATTCGCAATGCCAAATATCGCGCCGATGAAAAACCGCTTGATGAAAAATGTTCGTGCTACGCCTGTCAAAATCACAGCCGCGCCTATTTGCATCACTTAACCAAAGCTAATGAAATGCTGGGCGCGATGCTGCTTTCTGAACATAACATTTTTTATTACCAAGATTTAATGCGCGATATTCGTGGCGCCATCACAGAAAATAGATTTGAAGAATTTGCGCGCGGATTTTTTATAAAAGAAGAGGAAGAAGAAATTTATCAACCAAATTAAAACTTATGAAAAAAATTCTGATTTCCCTGCTTTTTGCTGTACTTTGCAGCAATATCGTCAATGCCGCCGATCTTGCTGGCGAAAAAGATCAAACCAAAAACATCGATAAAAAACCCCCTGAAACAAAAATAGTTACCCCACAATTAAGCGCTGAGCAAAAACAACTGCTTGCAAATGAGCGTAAAAAAAGGGCGGATCGACGTGCAGAACATAAAAAAAATAACCAATCCGTCACTAAAGATTAGGATAACGCGGCTCTTGATTATTTTCCGTCGTTCTTATCTTTAATTTTTTGCGGAAGTTCATTGACGCTATCTTTTACCGCCGAGCCAATATTCTTAGCTTTATCCGCAAAATCTTCTCCCGCCTCTTTGGCTTGATGTATTTTGCCTTTTGAGTAATCCATGACTTTATTAAAAAAAGGAATGGCCAGCAAAATTAGTCCGATAAGGATTAGAATTCGTAACATTTTTGAAGATTTGGAAATTGACTATTTAGGCCCAGATCAGCAAAATCCGCGACCTCTTCTTGCATGTCAATCACTAACTTAAAAAATGACAAAAATCTCTCGACTTCACGCACGCGAAATTCTTGATTCGCGCGGGTTTCCAACTTTGGAAGCCGAAATTCACTTAACCGATGGATCTTGCGCAATTGCTGCCGTACCAAGCGGAGCTTCAACTGGCAGCCTTGAAGCTTGCGAACTTCGCGATGGTGATAAAAGTAAATTTCTAGGCAAAGGTGTTTTGCAAGCTGTTGAAAATGTGAACACAAAAATCGCGGCAAAATTAATTGGATTTGATGCCACAAAACAGCAAGAAATCGATCAAATGATGATCGAGTTAGATGGCACAGAAAATAAATCAAGCCTTGGCGCCAACTCTATTTTAGCGGCTTCTCTTGCTGTTGCAAAAGCTGCGGCACTTTCAAAAAAAATTCCACTTTTCGAATATTTAGGCGGAACTGAAGCGCAAATTTTACCAGTTCCAATGATGAATATTATCAATGGCGGCAAACATGCCGACAATAAAATCGATATTCAGGAATTTATGATTATGCCGGTTGGAGCCTCGTCAATCAAAGATTCAATTCGCATTGGCGCTGAAATTTTCCAACATTTAAAATCGCTTTTAAAAAAAGATGGTCATAACACCAATGTTGGCGATGAAGGTGGATTCGCGCCAAATCTAGATTCGGCTCAAGAAGCTTTGGATTACATTGCCAAAGCAACTCAGAAAGCTGGTTATAAATTAGGCTCAGAAGTTGTGCTGGCCTTGGATTGCGCTTCAACAGAATTTTACAAAGATGGCAAATATAATTTAGCTGGCGAAGGCCGTGTTTTAAGTTCAGATCAGCTAGTTCGTTACTACGAAGAATTAGTAAATAATTACCCAATTTTTTCCATTGAAGATGCTTGCGCCGAAGATGATTTTGATGGCTGGAAAAATGTTACCAAAGTTTTGGGCGATAAAATTCAACTAGTTGGCGATGATTTATTTGTCACTAATCCAAAAATTTTACAAAAAGGAATCGCCGATAAAATGGCCAACGCTTTATTGGTCAAGTTCAATCAAATCGGCACTTTAAGCGAAACTTTAGCCGCCATTAAAATCGCCAAAGATGCGGGATATAACAATATTATTTCGCATCGATCTGGCGAGACCGAAGATGCCACAATCGCCCACATCGCAGTTGCAACTAATGCTGGACAAATCAAAACTGGCTCACTTTGCAGATCTGATCGCACCGCAAAATATAACGAATTAATCCGCATCGAAGAATATTTGGGATCTCGCTCCAAATATGCCGGTAACTCAATTTTAAAAAAATAATATGTCACGCATCTCTTATTTAAACGGCCAGTTCCTTCCTCACGAAAATTGTATGGTTCACATCGAAGATCGTGGATTTCAATTTGCTGACGGAGTTTACGAAGTTACGCTTTTTAAAAATGGTCGCTTGATTGACGGCGAGCCACACATTGACAGGCTTTTTCGTAGTTTACGTGAAATGAAAATTGAACATAATTTTAAGAGAGAAGATTTGCTAAAAATGCAGATTGATCTTTTCGAAAAAAATAAAATTAATGAGGGAATCTGCTATATTCAAATCACGCGCGGCGCTACAAATCGCGTGCCTTTTATGCCAAAAAATTTAGCACCAACAATCACCGCAACTGTTTCTATTAGTAAAAAATTAAGTGCCGAAGAATTTGAAAAAGGCGTTTCCATAATGACTCACGACGATATCCGCTGGAAGCGCTGCGACATTAAATCCGTCGCCTTATTCGCTTCAAGTTTTCTAAATCAAAAAGCCAAAGATTTAGGATTTGATGACGCAATTTTTGTGCGCGATGGCGTTGTAACGGAAGGAAGTTTTGCGAATGCTTTTATCGTTGACGCCAACGATACTTTGATCACCAAAGCGCCAGATAACCTTATTTTATGCGGCATCACACGTAATCGCATGATTGAGATCGCGAAGGAAAAAGGCATTAAAGTTGAAGAGAAAAATTTTAACGTTGCGGAAATGTTGGCGGCAAAAGAAGTGTTTTTGACTAGCTCTAGCTTGATTTTACGACCTGTGACAAAAATTGACGGCAAACAAATTGGCAGCGGAAAATCTGGGAAAATTTCTGAAATTTTGAGCGAAGAATATAAAAAATTTATCGGATAAACCAACGCCGTCACTCGCGAGCTACGCTTAGTTCGCGAGTGACGGCGGATAGTTTTAGAGCTTCATCTCATTCAAAAACTCGGCAAAATGGGGTTTGGTTTTTGAATTTTTTTCCAGAAATTCCACGAGACTTTTTTTACATTTTGCAAAGGATTCTTTACTCATCGAACCGTTGTGATGTTGGTAAATCAGATAAAGCAAGTAGGTATTAATCACATCGGTTTCGCAATAATTTCTGATTTCTTGCAACTTTCCTTCATCAAACATTTGCATCACTTGCGAACCATCAACACCAATCTTTCCAGGCAATCCAAAAGCTGCGCAAAGTTCATTCATTTTCACTTTCGCTGAAGCGCCGAAATCAGAAAAAGCATCGGCTAAATCGCAATGCCAATCGAGAGAATATTTTTGATTATAATTATTCCATTTATCGCCCATTTTATAGAGCCACGCAGCTTCAACTTCGTGCTTCATCGCAGCATATTTAAGAACAGGAAGATCGAAATTTTTGCCGTTAAAACTGACTAACCGTGAAATATTTTTTTTGAGATGGGAAAAAAATCCGCGCACTAAATCGGCTTCATTGCTTAGCAAATCACCGCCGGAGCGAATATCTTTAATTTGATAAAATTCTTGTCCGCCAAAATCGCGCACGATTTCTGCTTCCAAAAAACTAATTGAAACCACTTGCCAGAACGGTTGGCGCAAAAAAGAATTTTTCCCTTCGGTAATTTTTAAATGATAATTTGTTAAAGCTTCGCGCAGTTCATTTTTATCGTCACTCGTCAGATCAAGCAAACGTTTGGCGGCAGCGGTATCGGGAATTGCTTCAATGTCGAAAACAAAGAGATTTTGATGTTGCATTTGAGTTAGTGGTAATTTGAAATTAAATCAGTCTTTTGCACTTCTCTCAAAACTTCCAAAACACAAAAAAATGCAAGCAATTATTCTGTCTAAAATTGGTGACGCTGGTCATTTAAAGATCAAAAAAGTTGATGACCCGCAAGCAAAAAAGAATGAAGTTATAGTTAAACACACCGCCATTGGCGTAAATTTTTTCGATGTCGCCTTCAGAAAAGGTCAATATAAACTGAATAATTTCCCCGCCATTCTTGGCTCAGAAGCTTGTGGAATTATTGAATCAGTTGGTCCGGGAGTTACAGAATTTAAAGCTGGCGATCGCGTTGCCTACGCCACAGGTCCCATTGGATCTTACTGCGAAAAAAGAGCCATCAATCAACATCATTTGGTAATTCCTCCCGCAAATTTAACTGATATACAAGTTGCCGGAACCTTGATGAAAGGCTTAACCGCTCATGCTTTATTACATCGCGTTTATATCGCGACTCGCGCTAAAAAAATTCTTGTTCACGCTGCTGCTGGCGGCGTTGGTCACATTCTTTGCCAATGGGCAAAATATTTGGGAATTGAAGTGATTGGAACCGTTGGCGACGATAAAAAAATTCCAATCGCACAAGGTTCGGGCTGCACTCACGTTATCAATTATAAAACCAAAAACTTTGTTGAAGAAGTGGCCAGAATCACCAATAATCAAGGCGTTGGCTTGGTTTATGATTCTGTTGGAAAAGATACTTTGGAAAAATCTTTAGACTGTTTATGGCCAATGGGAATGTGCGTAACTTTTGGCGAATCTTCTGGCGCCACCGAGAAATTGGATTTGAATCACTTAGTTACCAATTCGCTTTATTTAACTCGTCCAACCATGGCGCTTTATAAAGCCAATCGCATCGAATTAACTTTGTCAGCCAGCGAAGTTTTTATCGCATTAACGCAGGGAATTATCAGACCGCAAATCACCACTTACGCTTTTAAAGATGTTGCTAAAGCTCACGAAGCTTTAGAAAACAGAACTTCCACCGGCTCAATTGTTTTAACTGTTTAATTATTCATAGCGCAAAATCTCGGCCGGATTGGCTTTGCTGGCTTTATAAGCTGGATAAAGTGTCGCAAGGAAAGAAATCACCAAAGCCATTCCCACAATTAAAATCACGTCAGATGGGAAAACTTTTGCTGGCAAGGTCGAGAGAAAATAAATCGCTGGATTAAATAAAGTTTGGTCAGTCATCGATTCAAGCCAAAGCTTGATATTATTGATGTTAGACGAAAAAATCACGCCGATCAAAAATCCTAAGAAAGTTCCAACAAAACCAATTGAAGATCCGCAAATTAAGAAGATGCGCATAATTCCACCTTTGGTCATGCCAAGAGTACGCAAGAGCGCGATGTTTTTGTTTTTGTCGTTCACCAACATAATCATGCTGGAAATTATGTTGAAGGCGGCCACCAAAATGATCAAAGTTAAAATCAAAAACATTACCGTGCTTTCAACTTTTAACGCATCGATGAAACCAGCATTTGATTGCTGCCAATCCACCGCGTAAAGATCGGGATAATTCGGTAAAATGCGGAAAATTTCCTGCTTTACGTCGTCTAATTTAGTTGGATCTTGCACAAAAATTTCAATGCCCGACGCAGAATCTGGAAAGCGAAAATGCACTTGCGCCATTTCAAAATTTAAAAAAACAGTCGTCGAATCATATTCGTAAAGACCCGATTCAAAAACGCCGGCAACTTGGTAAGTTTTAATGCGCGGAATCGCTCCCACAATGGTTTCAGCTGTTTCGGCGGAAATAATTTTTAGCGGATCTCCAACTCTTAAATTCATGCTTTGCGCCACCGCCGAACCAACTAAAACCGCATTTCGTTCCGCCAATTTTTCAATATCGCCGCCCGTAATATTTCCTGAAATTAATTTTTTATTTTTAAGATCTTCCAATTTTACCGCCTTCACCAATCCCCCAGAATTCTTGGCTCTCGACGATAACATCGCCGGACTTTCCACAATCGGATTTACATATTTCACATCGGGAATTTTTTTCACCAAATCGATCAACAGTTGATAATCGTGAATTTGCGAATTGTGGCTATAAATCGTCAAATGCGAATTCACGCCCAAAATTCGATTCACAAGTTCATAACGAAACCCATTCATCACCGACATCACCACAATCAAAGTGGCCACGCCAATCATAATTCCAACAAAGGAAAATATCGCCGTAATCGAAATAAATCCTTCTTTGCGCTTTGATTTTAGGTAACGGAAGGCGATTAGAAATTCGAGTTTTGAGAACATGGTTAAGATTTTAAGTTTAAGGATTTTATTTTTGGTTTTAGCAAAATTTAAGAAAGAGATGGGTAATAGGTATGATGAGTTTTGGACCAAATTTTAGCTAAATAATCTTTTCTAGCAGATTTCATTAATTCAATTTCTGAATCATTAAAAAGTTCTTCCATTCCTTTAAAAGCTTCATCTCTGTCTTTGGGAGGTCTTATGTGGTAATTGGTTTTTTGCGAAAAAATTCCAATTACTTCTGCAGCGCAATTTAGCAATTCATCAACTACTCTGACTAATTCTGAAAAATCATTAAACTCGTTATGCAAAACATTTTTATTCAACTTTGAAAGACTCTTGGGAACTTCGTTTTCGATAAAAAAGTTTTTTTCACAAAAAAAGTCTTTCTCAAAATTATTACTCAATTTTCGCCACATTGTTTTTAACGAATGATCTCCAGAAGTTGTGCTAAAAAGTTGTCTAGCTAGCAATGGTGTCGAATATGTAGCGGAAAGAAAAAAAACCTCAAAAAAATGGCTATTTTTAAAAAATTCTTCTCTCTCTTTTAGAGCTAAAAAACTTTTGATTAACGACTGAATTTCATAAAGATTTTGAAAAACAAATTCCATGCCTCTTGGAATATCTTTTCCTTGTCCAGAAAGACCAAGTAGAATTTCCTCCCGAATTGTTAAATCAATTTTTAACTTGGTCATAAGTTTTTATACAAAATCAAGCCGTCACTCTGGACTGAGTTTGCAACTCCACCCACATGCTCATTGCCGTTCGTTTTTTTGGTTTCGTTGCTCAAGGTTTTTAATAATTTTGCATGAACATTAGGGGCAGCCAGCGTTTGGTTTTTTAAGAAAGTCCTTTGCTTGTTGAATATTCAAAGTGAAAAATTTGATTTGGGTAAACGATTTTGTAAATGTCGTGGGCGGCGGTGGCGGCTTCGGCAAATCCGGTGAGGATTAGTTTTAATTTATTTTGGTAGGTGGCGATGTCGCCGATGGCGTAGATGCCGCTTTCAGACGTTTGCATTGTTGAAGCTTCAACCGTGATGTGATTTTTGTGCAGATTTAAACCCCAGTCGGCAATTGGGCCCAGCTCCATTGCTAGGCCGAAAAATGGCAGCAAATAATCGGCGGCAATTTCTTTGGTGTTGCCGTCGAAGTCTTTTACTAAAACCGCTTCGAGCTTGCCGTTTTGGCCTTTTAGGCCGTCTAGTTGAAAGGGAATTACTAGTTCGATTTTTCCTTCCTCAGCCAGTTTTTTCATTTTGTCGGCGCTTTCTGGCGCGCATCTGAATTTGTCGCGGCGGTGAATTACAAAAACTTTTTTGGCAATTTCAGCAAGGCTAATTGCCCAATCAACGGCAGAATCTCCACCACCCGCAATTACCACATTTTTGCCAGCAAATTCAGCTTTTGAACGCACCGAATAAAACACTGATTTTCCTTCAAATTCTTCAAGCCCAACAAGTGGCGGACGGTTGGGGCCAAAGGCGCCGCAGCCCGCAGCAATTACAATTGCTTTGCAGTTAATTTTTGTGTTTTTTGAAGTTTCAATTGTGAAAGTTTTGTCGTCATTTCTGACAATTTTTTCAACGCGTTGGTTTAAATGGTAAACTGGTTCAAAGGGTGCCGCTTGCGCTTCGAGAAGCTCGATTAACTCACTGGCTAAAACTTTTGGATGAGCCGGAATGTCGTAAATTGGCTTTTCTGGATAAAGCGCGCAACATTGTCCGCCGATCACTTCTAATGTATCAACTACATGAGATTTTATTTTTAACATGCCAGCTTCGAAGATCGAAAATAATCCAGCTGGACCTGCGCCAACAATGACAAGATCGGTATTGTGAATAGTCATAATTTTGATTTTTATTGGATGAAAATTTTGTCGGCAAACTAAGTTTCACCTTAGAAAAACACAAGCGCCCAAATCGCAACTTGCTTTTGAAGTTGGGGAAAAATATTTTGCGTGAGCTTTTAAAATCATCACTTTAATCGAATCACAACACCTCATGAAAACTACGACAATGTCTGGAATTTATTTCAATAATCCAATCAAGATTCTTCATCGCTTGAAAGAAGCAGGGCTTTCTGACAAAGCAGCAGAAGCTCATGTAGAAATTCTTAATGATTATATTGAACATGGTCTTGTTACAAAACGAGATCTTCGAAATGATCTGAAAGAATTGGAGTTAAGACTTACAATAAAAACCGCTACAATCGTTGGATCGATCGTTGGATTTTTTTCTATTCTAGAAAAATTCATTAAGTAAACCCGCAGGCGAGCCCGCCACTTACTTTTGTTGCAAAGCCTTGCACAATCTTAATCAAAACTAAAAATGTTAAATACTGCAAATCTTGGCTTCCCAAGAATTGGTGCTAATCGCGACCTTAAAAAAGCGATTGAAAGCTATTGGAAAAAAACTTCTTCTGCCGCTGATTTACAAAAAACTGCCGCTGAAATCAGAGCAAAAAACTGGCAGACTCAAAAAGCCGCTGGCATTGCTTTTATCCCGTCAAACGACTTCTCATTTTACGATCAAATTTTGGACATTCAGGCCCTTTTCGGCGCTGTTCCTGATCGCTTCAAATTTAGCGGCGGCAATGTTGATTTAGATCTTTATTTCGCCATGGCTCGTGGCGCGCAACGCGATGGCATTGACGTGACTGCAATGGAAATGACTAAATGGTTCGACACCAACTACCATTACATCGTTGCTGAATTCAAAAAAAACCAACAGTTCAAACTTTCTTCGACTAAAATTTTCGACGAATATTTGGAAGCTAAAAACCTTGGAATCGAAACTCGTCCAGTTGTGATCGGACCAGTTACTTTCTTACTTCTGGGTAAATCTGTTGATGGTTCCGACAAGCTTGATTTGCTTGATAATTTGCTTTTAGCCTACAAAGAACTTTTCAAAAAATTAGCTGAAATTGGCGTTAAAGACATACAAATCGACGAACCTTTCTTGGTTACCGATTTATCTGGCGAAGCCGTCAAAGCTTACATTGCAGCCTTCCAACAAATTAGACAATTTGCTGGCAACATCAAACTTCACCTAGCAACTTACTTTGACACTTTAGGCGACAATGCCGAACTCGCTTTCAACCTTGGTTGCGCTTCGGTTCACGTTGATTTAATTCGCGCTCCTGAACAATTCGCTGAAGTTTTGAACTTGGTTCAAGCTGGTCAATCACTGTCTTTGGGGCTTGTTGATGGTCGTAATATTTGGATCAATAATTTAGAAAATTCGATTGCAATCGCCAAAAAAGCGGTGGAAAAATTAGGAAAAGATCGCGTTATCGTTGCTCCTTCATGCTCTTTAATTCACAGCCCAGTTGATCTTGTAAACGAGACTGAACTTGACGGCGAATTGAAATCTTGGTTGTCTTTTGCCACCCAAAAAATTTCTGAAATTACAGTAATCGCCAAAGCTGCTGGCTCACAAGATTTGGAAGTTAAAACTGCTCTTGAAGCCAATAAAGCTGCAATCTTAAACCGAAAAACTTCAAAAAGAATTCACGATGACGCGGTGAAAAATCGCGTTGGAGCAATCACTGAATCTTTGATGAATCGCAAAAGTAATTTTGCCGCTCGTAAAAAAATTCAAACGGCGCACATCAATCTGCCATTGCTTCCAACCACCACGATTGGATCTTTCCCACAAACCAAAGAGGTGCGTAAATATCGTGCTGATTTTAAAGCCGGAAAAATTTCTGCCGCCGATTACAAAAAATTTGTACAAGAAGAAACCACTAGAACCATCCGCTTCCAAGAAGAAATTGGTTTGGATGTTTTGGTTCACGGCGAATTTGAAAGAAACGACATGGTGGAATATTTTGGCGAACAGCTTGCTGGATTTTTCTTCACCAAAAATGGCTGGGTTCAAAGCTACGGAAGTCGTTGCGTAAAACCTCCAGTAATTTTCGGCGATGTTTCTCGCCCAAAACCAATGACAGTTGAATGGGCAAAATATGCGCAATCTCAGACTAAACAAATCATGAAAGGCATGTTGACGGGCCCAATCACGATCTTGCAATGGTCTTTTGTGCGCGATGATCAACCAAGAAAAACTACCGCTTTGCAAATCGCTTTCGCCATTCGCGACGAAGTTTGTGATTTAGAATCTGCTGGCATCAAAATTGTACAAATCGACGAAGCTGCACTTCGCGAAGGTTTGCCAATTCGTAGAAACAAATGGAACGAATATTTGAAATGGGCTGTTGAAGCCTTCAGAATCAGCGCTTCTGGCGTTGAAGATCGCACACAAATTCACACTCACATGTGCTATTCTGAATTTAACGACATCATTTCATCAATCGCCGACATGGATGCCGACGTAATTTCAATCGAAACTTCGCGCTCGCAAATGGAATTGTTGAACGCTTTCGTCAACTTCAAATATCCAAATGAAATTGGGCCCGGAGTTTATGATATTCATAGCCCGCGCGTTCCAAAAAAAGAAGAAATGGAAAATCTTTTGAAAAAAGCATTGGACGTTTTGAAGCCTGAGCAAATCTGGGTAAATCCTGATTGCGGTTTAAAAACCCGCGACTGGCCAGAAACCAAAGCTGCTTTGAAAGAAATGGTTGAAGCAACCAAGGCTTTAAGATCTCAGATTCAATAACAAATTGTAATCCTGAGCTTTGGCCACAAAGCTTAGGGATGAGAATTTTATTTAACCGGTTCGTAAAATTTACGGACCGGTTTTTTTAGACTTAATTATTAGAGAGCCCTACTTCTTAGAGCCTGTCCTAAGTCTTTTTTCACTAGTTTTCAAAAATCTCCGCAACTTCCACTCGCATATCTCATCGAAAATTTATGCAACCTGAAGTAGAAATTTTTATGGGCAGTTAAATCCTAGTTCAGTGGCAATATTTTTTCTCACGTTAAAAATCCCCCGCAGTGTTTAATTTCATCACGATTAAATATTCACCACTTTAACCATCACCACCGGCTTTCACCACGGGCCGAGTAATCCCTCCAAAACTCTGTAAAAATTAAAAAATCTTTGAACCTTCAAACGCAATTTATCACCAATCATCACGAACTAATTAAATGGTCGCAAAAATAAAAACTTTTTCCTTTGTTGGGGTTGACGTTGTTCAAGTTGACGTTCAGGTAAAAATTACTGAAAGCGGACAAGCTCTTTTTATGATTGTTGGCCTTCCCGACAAAGCTGTTGGCGAGTCGAAAGAGCGAGTTCGCGCCGCAATTTCTTCTACGGGCTTGGCTTGGCCTTTCAAAAAAATTACCGTCAATTTAGCACCAGCAGACTTGCAAAAAGAAGGTGGACATTTCGATTTGCCAATCGCTCTGGGAATCTTGATCGAGATGGGAATTTTGGAACAGCAAATGGTCGATAATTTTTTTGCCTTGGGTGAACTTTCGCTTGATGGCTCAATAAATAATATTAACGGAATAATTTCGGCGGCGATTGGTGCTAATCAACGAAATTGCGGAATAATTTGCCCACAAGTTAACGGCAAAGAAGCGGTTTGGGCGGGAGATTTAGAAATTATCGCCGCGCCTGATTTACTTGCTTTGATTAATCATTTTAAAGGTCAGCAATTTTTACCGCGCCCAGAAAATAATCAGGTTTTTGAAAGTCCAAATTATCCTGATTTAGCCGACATTAAAGGCCAAGAAGCGGCAAGACGGGCCTTAGAAATTGCCGCCGCCGGAGGACATAATCTTTTGCTAATCGGACCTCCAGGAACAGGAAAATCAATGCTCGCTTCCAGATTAGCCAGCATTTTGCCATCGCCCGAATTAAATGAAATTCTTGAAATCAACATGATTCACAGCATCGGCGGCAATATTGTTGATGGCAAATTAATCACCCATCGACCTTATCGAAGTCCGCATCATTCATGTTCGATGCCTGCAATGATTGGTGGCGGAGTTAAAGCCAAACCCGGAGAAGTTTCGCTGGCGCATCACGGAATTCTTTTTTTAGACGAGCTGGCAGAATTTCCGCGCCAAGTTTTGGATTCGCTACGGCAACCGCTAGAAACTGGCGATGTCAACGTTTCACGGGTTAATGCTCGTATAAATTATCCAGCAAATTTTCAATTAATTGCAGCAATGAATCCTTGTCGTTGCGGCTATTTAGGCGATGGTTCGCGCGAATGTAAAAAGGCGCCGATTTGCGGCGAAGATTATAAAAATAAAATTTCTGGCCCACTTTTAGATCGCATCGACATCACAGTTAACGTGCCACAAGTTGACATTTTTTCTGATAATTCTGCGATAAGAAGCGAAAGATCGGAAACAGTTCTAGCTAGAGTTTTAGCGGCTAGAAGCTTGCAGAAAAAAAGATATGAAAATGAAGTGGCGATGGAAAATCGGCCAAAAGTAAATTCAAAAATCGATGGAAAAACTTTAGAAAAATTTAGCGAACTTGATGATGAATGTCGCAATATTTTAAAAAAATCAGTGGAAAAAATGTCAACTTCAATGCGTGGAATTACCCGAATCTTAAGGGTTGCAAGGACTATTGCTGATTTGGAGAGATCAGATCAAATTCGTCAGCAGCATTTGTTGGAAGCAATTTCTTATCGCAGGAAAATTTAGAGATCTCTTCTAAAATAATTTCTCTCATCTTTTCAACATCATTTAACTGCGGCGCATGACCACAATTTTTAAATATTTCTAAACGGAAATTTAGAAGCGCGCGTTTAAAATATTCAGCTTGCGAAGCGTGAACAATCATGTCTCCCGCTCCTTGAAAAAAAAGAGTGCGCGGCATTTGTGAAAAATCTAAATCAAAACAGGAAAATCTTTTTAACTCATCAAGCCAATAAATTAGGCCTTCGAAATTTTTGTCATTCACATCAAGATTTCTAGCAATGTCAGAAGCGTTGCGATCATTCATTGCAGTTAAAATTGAAAATTGCTTCAAGGTTTGCGTTGGCGCCTTAACCAGATTGGCGCGAAATTCTGCAAAAGTATTTTGCGCCATCGCCGCCATAATTTTTTCGGACTTCACCATTTGAAATGGTGGCGCAATGAGAATTAGTAATTTTGGATTTAAGATTTTTTGCTCGATCAATCGTAAGGCTAATTGGCCGCCCAAGCTCCATCCAACCAGAATATCAGGTTTAAGATTTTTTGATTTTACGTCTGTAAAAAATTTTTGAACATCAATAGTGGCAGAATAATCAAGCGAAGAAATTTGGTCAAAAAAAATGGGGTCAAAAATTGATTCGCGGAAAATAAATTCCAACGAGTCAAATTTTTGACCCCATCCCGAAATACAAACAACTTCTTTTGGCACTTAACTTTTACTTATTTTCTGAAGAGCCGCCAACGAAATCAAAATTACCAAATTTGCTTTTGAATTTAGTAACTCTGGCGTCATTAGCATTGATAAAGGTTTGACCTTTTTCTTGCCAAGCTGGGTGATTTTTTGGATCCATATCCAATCTTAGAGTATCGCCTTCTTTTCCCCAAGTTGTAAGAATTTGGAATTGGGTTTTTTTATCAGTCATGATTACATTCACCAAATGTTGCTTTGGATGCTTATCGGCACCAGTAGCTTCAGGGGCTTTGGTCTTAGTTTTAGCTGTTTTAGCTTGAGACATTTTATACCTTATTTATGAGATTTATATCTGTTCCTTGGAGGGGTTTTGACCAAAGGGGCGCGCATGTTATGAAGGTGTTTTTTTTAGTCAATAAACTAAATGATAAAAAACTTGACATTGCTCTGCTTCAAAAAAGAATGCGTTCTTCTGAAATCTATATTTATAAGTTTGCAAGTTATCCAAAGAAGAAAAACTTGATTTACGCGACAGTGCCTTTTGGCCATCTAGGATAGTCTATTAGACCTCACAAGACCGCAACGCATAGTAACAATTAAGCCAGTTGATGAATAAAAATTATTTTTTGAAGAAAAAAATACTAGCCGTCCTTGCCGCCTTAGGCAAGTTCTCACTTCAAAACCTTGTCCGTCTTTACAAATTAATCTTTGCCAAAAGAACGATTCTTTTTGTTACTGATAAAAAAATCAGAAGCATAAGTTTTGGACCAATCGCGCAATTTGCCATTATTATTGCCTTTGTTTGGGCCGCCAATCTTTTTAATCAGTCGCTACGTTACCGTGAAATCATCAATAGTAAGTCCGAAGAGATCAGTAAATTGCAGGCTGTTAACGGTTATTTCCAAGAAGAATTTAGCGACGTAAACGAGAAGCTTCGAAAAATAAATGAATATCTTATCTCAATCACCGGAAACACTCACAAAGTTAAAGGCCAAAAACAGCCACAATTCCAAACTCCAAAAAATATTAAGGAAAAAGATCTCTCAACAGACGATCAACACACTCTTAACGAAATTAAAGAAGCCTCTCAAATGCTTGCTGGCTTGCATAGCTTCACTCGCGATCGCATTAAAACTATCGAAGACGCTATTACTATTACGGGCTTAAATTTGAAAAAAACTCCACTACCAAAAGCCAAAGAAGCTGCCGAGAATCCAGCTGAAAAAGAGATTTCTCTCAATGGTAAAAACGGCATTACCAACAAACAGGGCGGACCTTTGGTTGCTCTTGATTCAATCGAAGATGACTCGATCAATCTTCCAGCCGACAATATGATTGCTGAAGATGAAATCCAAAAACATTTAGAAAAAGCAGAATTTTCCAGCGACATTGATCGCCTAACTATGCTAGAAAACCTTGTCAGGGTAATGCCGTTAGCCAGACCAATGAAACATTATTACGTTTCCAGTGGGTTTGGCTCCAGAACCGATCCTATCACTGGCCGCTATGCAATTCACCAAGGCTTAGATTTCGTTGGACCATTTCATGAAAAAGTCATCAGCCCATCAAGTGGTAAAGTTATTTTAGCTGGAAAATTTAGTGGCTATGGTAATGCAGTTGTGATTGATCACGGTTTTGGTATTACAACTCGTTACGGACATCTTGCTGCAGTTTCGGTGGAAACTGGTCAAATTGTTAAAAAAGGTCAAGCAATAGCAACTCAAGGCAGCACTGGTCGCAGCACTGGTTCACACCTACATTACGAAGTTAGATACAGAAATATTCCACTAAATCCAAAAAAATTCCTTGAAGCTGGAGATACTCTATTTAACGACGATAAAACCACAAAATATGTCAATAGCTAACCTAAAATCGGCTTTCTTTGATATTGTCAAAAGCAGCAATTCTAGGGATGGGATCGCCAAAAAATTTGAATCAATCAGCTCAAATTTCAATTCAACTCCGACCATCATCGCCAAAGATCTTAGAATCGAAGGCAACATCATTGGCAACGGTATTATCGAAATTGAAGGTAATGTTAAAGGTGTCGTCAATGTTAATTCTGTAATCTTGCGCGAAGATGGCGTGATTGAAGGAAGCGTGATTGCGGAATCTTTAAGCCTGAGAGGAAAATTTAACGGCACGGTTAATGCTAAAAATATCAACATTACCAGCAAAGCCCACGTTACTGGCTTGCTCGAATATAGTTCATTATCAGTTGAAGATGGTGCTTTTATTGATGGCCAGTTTAAGAAGGTTGAAAAAATTTCCGCTGCCTAACCAAAGTAAAAATCTGTTGATCGTAGTAACGAAGGATTTTTACTTTAAAAAAACGCTCAAAAAAAGCCCCAAAGTTGACATAATTAAAAAAAATGGTGGGCTAAAAACCCGCTTTTCGGCCCCAATTTTGTAGCAAAAATCTCACTGCTTTTTTCTTCCGATTTTTGTCCAATCCTCGAAAGAAACATCCTCAAGAAAGACATTAGCTTTTTATCGCTGTTAATTGGAGAAACTTTGAGACCGAATAATACGATGCCGCCAAGAGTAGTTGATATTGGCGGATAATTACAGAATTATGTTTCTTAGAGCGTGTCCTAAGCTTTAAAGAGATGAAAAAAGCATTCATTGTGCTCTGAGCTATTTTAACGAGATGTTAGCGATTAACCAACTCCAATTACTGGATTTACCTCTTTATCTGAAATCAAAGTAACCATGATTCTGCTCATGATATCCGCTTTTTTGTCGTCAGTAATATTGGTGACACCACTTTTTGCAAAATTGCTGATTATTTCTTCCACAATAACTGTGGCATTTTCTACTAGATATTTTCTTGCCTCCATTACCGCCACTGCCTGCTGTCTTTTCAGCATTGAAGATGCGATTTCTGGGGCATAAGCCAGATGAGATAGTTTCACCTCCTCAACAGAAATGCCAGCTAGCGAAAGTTTCTGATGAAGTTCTGCAGCCAGCTCTTTAGTGATTTCTTCTGCATTACCTCGGAGGGAAGGTTTATCCGATGAGTCATAAGGATGCCTTGCTACTATTGTTCTAACCACACTTTCGCTTTGGTTAAAAATAAATGCTTTGTAATCGTCGACATTAAAGCAGGCTTGAGCTGCATCTGAAATTCTCCAAACCACTACAGCACCAACTTCTATCGGATTGCCGCAGAAATCATTAACTTTCAGTTTTTCAGTGTTGAAATTGAGGATTTTTAAAGGAACCGAAATTTTTTCAGAAAAAGGAACCGTCCACAAAAAACCATTTTCTTTGATGGTTCCAATGTATTTGCCAAAAAAGGTTAGTACTTTTGCTTCGTTGGGGGAAACTACTGTGAAGCCAATTAGTGCACTAATAGCCACCAAGGGAGTTAATAATATTGCAAGAGACGAGTGATCTAAGATCAGAAAAAACAAGATGACGGATATGGCAACAAGCAGCAGGACAGCAACAAAGCCGTTAATATAAAAAACATCTCTATCTTGTAATGATTGCATATTGCTTCTCTGTAAAATTTATTTAAACGCAAAAACTTTTTTTGCGGTAAAACATATCTAAATAACCAACTATTTTTTATGCAATACTCTTGATAAGTCTCGCTTAAAAGACGGCGATCGAGAAAAAGCAAACGAGGCAGTTAAAGCTTTATTTGGCTATTCAAAAAACCATTGCTGGATTCACCGAACTGATTTGTATTGATCAAAAAAGCGCTCAAAAAAAGCCCCAAAGTAAATTACTCTGGGGCTTTTTTGTGGCCGCGTTTATGAACCGAGCAAAAACTACGCCGCCAAACGCTTTAAAATCTCTTCGCGGTTAATAAAATTTACTAAAAATTTTAATTCCGGCCCATGTTCCAAACCAGTAAGGCTCAGACGCAGCGGCATAAATAATTCCTTACCTTTACGATCGGTATTAGCTTTAATTTTGTCCAACCAATTTTGCCAACAATTAATGTCCGCCGTATTTTCTGGCAAAAGGCTTGCCGCTATTTGCAAAAATTCTTTATCTTGCGCTTTATTTTTATAACGGAATTCACTTTTACAAATTTTCCACCAAACAACCAACTCGCCTAAAAAAGAAATATTTTGCTTGAGGCAGTCGAAAAATTTTTCGTCCATGTTGCCTAATCCCAGATCAAACAAACGATCTTTGACATCAGTCAGATCAAGCTTCTGCAATAGTTTGTGATTAATATGGGTTAACTCAGAAATATCGTAATTAGTCGAAGATTTAGAAAATTTATCGAAAGAAAAATCACGCACCAATTCATCAAAATTTTTGTAAATTTTAATTGGATCAGAAGTACCAATTTGCGCTAATAAATTAATCACCGACATCGCTTCGTAACCTTCAGCGCGTAACGATTTTACATCAAAACCACCTTCGCGTTTTGAAATTTTTCCCTCAGAAGCTTTCACTAAAGCCAAGTGCGCAAAATCAGGAGCCTTAGAACCTAAGGCCTCAAAGATCTGAATTTGAATTGCAGTATTAGTAATATGATCTTCGCCGCGAATGATATCGGTTACTTGAAACTCAACATCATCAACCACCGAACAAAAAGTATAAGTCGGAACGCCATTATCGCGCACCAAAACCGGATCAGAAAAATGACGGCCTTCGTAAGTAATTTTGCCTTTAATTTTATCTTCCCAAGAAGTGATTTTATCTTCGAGCAAGAAACGATAATGTGGCTTAATTCCTTGAGCGTGGAAATTTTCTTTTTGCTCAGGCGTTAAATTTAAAGCGGCGCGGTTATAGATCGGAGTAATTCCCGAGGCAATCTGCGACTTTCTTTGTAAATTTAATTCTTCAGGGGTTTCGTAGCATTCGTAAAGACGACCCACCGCAATCAGTTTATTCTTCGCCGCCTCATACTGCGCCAAACGATCTGATTGTTTAGCAATTTCAGTATATTCCAAACCCAGCCAAGCCATATCTTGCAAGATCATTTCGCGATATTCTTCGCGCACCCTTTCAATATCGGTATCATCCAAACGCAGACAGAATTTTCCGCCAACTTTTTTGGCATAAAGAAAATTAATAATGGCGGCACGAATATTTCCAACATGCAGAAAGCCTGTGGGAGAAGGCGCGAAACGACAGATTTTGGTCATGATTAATACTGATTTTTTTTCGTAATTGGTTTTAAAAACTCGCGACTTTGAAGACTATCTGGCAAAATAAAATCACTGCCACAACAGTCACATCGTTTTTTTGGTTTGCGGCGACGCCACATTCCGTAGATTGGTCCAGCAATAAATAAAGTCGCCCACAAAATTGCTTCGATTAAAGCGCTGCCGCGCATTCCGGTTTCAATTTCAAAACTTCTTTTGCAATCGCCGCAGATAAATTTTTCAAGCATTATTTTGTGAATTTATTGGTGATTGGATATCGCCGATCTTTGTCAAAAGCCATGTCAGAAATTTTTGGGCCCAAACAAGATTGGCGACGTTTATATTCGCTTGAGTAAAGAAGCTGAGCGATTTTTTTGACCAAATCACTTTCAAATCCACTTTCGATTATTTCTGCAACTGATTTTTGCCCTTCAATCAATTCGAATAAAATTTTATCAAGAATTTCATATTCTGGCAACGAATCGCTATCTTTCTGATTGGCGCGCAACTCGGCGGTTGGGGCTTTGGTTAGAATATTTTGTGGGATTAAATTTTTCTCAGAAAAAAGTGAAATTTCTGGCACATTTTCGTTACGCCATTTTGCCAATTCGTAAACCTGCATTTTGTATAAATCCTTAATCGGATTAAAAGCGCCGCACATGTCGCCGTAAAGCGTAGCGTAACCGCAAGCTAGCTCAGATTTATTTCCCGTCGAAAGTAAAAGCGCGCCGCTAGAATTAGAAATTGCCATCAAAATATTGCCACGAATTCGCGATTGCAGATTTTCTTTGGCCAGATCCGAAATCTTGCCAAGACTCATTAACATTGCGCTAAACGTCATTTCGATGGAAATAATTTCTAAATTTAACTGCAAATTTTTGGCGCAATTTTGCGCGTCATTCATCGAAGTTTCAGAATTATAGCGGCTGGGAAGCGCATAAAGCGCAACATTTTCACAACCCAAAGCATCAACAGCAATTGTGGCAACAAGTGCCGAATCAATGCCACCCGACATTCCGAGCAAAACTTTTTTGAAATTATTTTTCTGGATATAATCCCGAAGCGCCAAAACACAGGCGGAATAATTACGCGCAGTTTTTTCGCTTAAAGAATTTTTCGTGGATTTTGTAAAAATTTTCCCATCTTTTTCAATTTCGACAAAAGCCGAATCTTCTGCAAATTCCTTCATCTGCAAAACAATCTCGCCAGCAGAATTCATTACAAAAGAAGAGCCGTCAAACACTAGAGAATCTTGGCCGCCAACTTGATTTACATAAACCAAGGGCTTACTTAAAGTTTTGCAAAAATTTGCAGCAATTTTGCGGCGATATTGATCTTTATTATTAGCGTAAGGCGATGCATTAAGAACGATCAAGCTATCAAAAACTTGCTCGCTAAGCAAAAATAAATTACGTGAATCCCACAAATCTTCGCAAACCAAAATTGCCAAGGTTTGACCACGAAATTCAACACAAGAAATCAAATTATCTGGCTCGAAATATCGGCGCTCGTCAAAGACTGAAAAATTGGGCAAAGTTTTTTTATTTATGACCTTTTTTACTTCCCCATTTTCGATTAAAAGCGCCGAGTTAAAAATGATTTCTTTTTTAGCGCGATTAGTCGAAGAAGTCGGCGCACCCAATAAAATCGCACATTTTGAGCCGCGAGTCGCACTTAAAATTTCAAAAATTTTTTCTTTAATTGCCGCGATAAAATATTTTTTATGCCACAAATCTTGTGCATCATAACCGCAAATCACCATTTCTGAAAACACCACCAAATCGCACCCTGCTTCACTTGCCTTCTTAAATTCACGTAAAACTTTTTGACAATTTCCTTCCAAATCGCCAACGGTTGGATTGGTTTGCGCGAGCTGAATTTTTAGTTTTGACATACCAAATCGTAGAATCTTTCAATTTCAGCGCGGACATTTTCCGAACCTTGCGTTACATTGATTTTAGCACGAAATTCTGAAGAGCCACGCAGTCCGCCGCTATACCAACCAATATGCTTGCGCGCCAAAGGAATTGCCACTTGTTCGCCGTAATGATCAATCATTTCGTTAAAATGATTTAGTACGATTTGCTTTTGCTCTGCAACTGTTGGCGCTGGAATTTTTACTTCCCCTTTTAGCTCAGAATTAATTTGCGCAATCAACCAAGGTCTGCCGTAACAAGCTCTTCCGATCATTACACCGTCAGCTCCAGAAAGTTCGAGAGCTTTTTTGGCGTCATCCGAATTTTTAATATCACCATTGGCAATGATAGGAATTTTTACAACTTCTTTAGTTTTGGAGATCAGTTCCCAATTAGCGTTACCATTATACATTTGGCAGCGCGTGCGGCCATGAATTGTTAATAATTTGATACCAACATCTTCTGCTTTTTTGGCCAAACTTGGCGCGTTTAAATTTTCGTAATTCCAACCCAAGCGCATTTTCATGGTTACGGGAATTTTTACGGCTTTGACGACGGCATCCATAATGCGCGTGGCAAGCTCTTCGTCTTTCATTAAAGCTGAACCAGCAAAGCCGTTAACCACTTTTTTTACCGGACAGCCGAAGTTAATATCGATAATGTCGGCACCCAAATCTTCATTTAATTTCGCTGCTTCGGCCATAACTTCAGGATCGCAGCCAGCAAGCTGCACCGACATTGGATAATGCGTGTCGTCTTTACGGCATTTTTGTAGCGATTCGCGAGTTTGCATAATCATGGCACGCGAGGCGATCATTTCAGAAACCACTAAACTGGCACCGAATTTTTTTACCAAACGACGAAAAGGCAAATCGGTCACGCCAGACATTGGCGCTAGCAAAACATTATCTTGAAGTTGGATATTTCCGATTTTTATCATTTTTCTTAAAATTTTTCTGGTGTCCTCGGCATGACTCGAACATGCGCTCACGGTTTAGGAAACCGATGCTCTATCCCCTGAGCTACGAGGACGCAATTATATTTATAGCTATTCCCCACCAACATAATGATATTCAAATCCCAAATCTTTCATTTTTTTGGCATTGAATAAATTGCGCAAATCCACGATTTTTCTGGTTTTGATTTTACTCAAATCAAGTGTTTGATATTCTTTCCACTCAGTCGCAATCACGATTATATCCGCGTCTTTGGCAGCTTCGTAAACATCTTCACAAAATTCGATATTTTTAAATTCGGCTAATTCGCGTTTAGAATTTTCGATCGCTTCAAAATCATGAGCGGAAATTTTTGCACTTTTTTTTGCCAATTTTTTGGCAATCGTAATTGCTGGTGAATAACGAATATCGTCAGTATTAGCTTTGAAAGCCAGACCAAATAAAGCTATTTTTTTATTCGCCACTTCGCCGCCCAAAATCGCCGAAACTTTTTCAACCATTTGGTCTTTGCGTTTATCATTTGATCTTACAACCGCCGAAATCAAAGACAAATCAACATCTGCTTCTTTAGCAAAATTTAAGATCGCTAAAATATCTTTTGGAAAACATGATCCGCCAAATCCCGGTCCAGGATTTAAGAATTTATCGCCGATGCGTGAATCAAGACCCATCGAACGCGCAAGCTCTTTAATGTTGCCACCCGTCGCTTCGCATAAATCGGCCATTTCATTGATGAAGGCGATTTTGGTCGCAAGGAAAGAATTCGAAGCATATTTGATTAATTCAGCAGTAATAATGTCGGTCACGATTAATTTTTCGGACGGAAATTTGGCGTAAATTTCGGCAAAAATTTGCTCAGATTTTTTATCTTCAACACCAACAACGATGCGATCTGGAGTCATAAAATCTTCAATCGCCGCACCTTCGCGCAAAAATTCTGGATTTGAAGCAACCGCAAAATCAAATTGCGGATTGGTTTCTTTGACTAATTTTTTTACTTTCGCGCCAGTGCCAGCTGGAACCGTCGATTTCGTAACGATTAATTTGTAGGATTCTGAAAGCTCAGCGATTTCTTTTGCTGCCGCCAAAACGTAAGAAAGATCGGCGCTGCCATCTTCATCTTGTGGCGTACCAACTGCGATGAAAGCTGCAATTGAGCCATTTAACGCCTCTTTTAAATTTGAGGTAAACGAGATTTTTTTTTCCGAAACAACCTCGCTCAAAAGCTCTTTCAATCCTGGTTCGAAAATTGGAATCGCGCCAGAATTTAATTTTGTGATTTTAGATTCATCCTTATCGACGCAGACAATTTCGTGCCCCAATTTTGCAAAACAAATTCCCGAAACCAGACCAACATAGCCACTTCCAATTACTGTGATTCTCATTCTATTTTAAAATTTTAAATGATTACAAAGGCACCAAAAAGGGTGTCTTTCCAAAGGTTTTTAAGTAAATTTTGTGAAGATTGACTACAAGAACAATGTCAGATTTTTTTCCAGCTCAGCGATATTAACAATAACATCAGAGGCGATCGGTTTTGTTTTTTGCGCTGACTCGCATATCTGGCTTATGAATTTTAGATTGAGCCTTTTTGCCATTTCACCAAAACAATTACTTCCATTCCAATCTTTTGTTGCCATTTCCAAAATAGCACCATTTTCCTTCATAAACATCGCATTAGCCATTCCGGCGCCATGAACCGCAACAATAAATTTAGCATTACTTGTAACTGAAATTTGCTCTACAAAACTAAGATTTTCCATATAGACGGTCTTGAAGCCATATTTGCCGAGCAACTCTTCAACTTCGACTTCATTAACTGCCTGCCTCATGTTTTTGCGACTCTTGCAGTTGCGACTAATATAAATTTTTTCTCCAAAATTAATCCCTTCAGAACTTTTGTAATAACCAAGTATCTGATTTCTTATTTCCTTGAACCTCAAGAAATCAAAATAACCCGGCGTTGAAAAGATCCCTGTTTCGTTATTTGCGCATGGAACAAAAAATAATTTTGTAAATTTTAAATTGCAGTTTTTCTTAATGGTTAAAATATCTTTTGGCCTTATTTTAAAAGCTTCTAAGGTCTTTATCACAAACTCTATTTTTAGGTAATTTTTTGGTAGAACCAAAATTGATTCGGGGCATTTTTCTTTCAGAACAACCAATCTGCTCAAAGCCTCAAAAGTCCAATGACAATAATTCTTACACCATTCGTCAGCGATTGATATGTAAGTTTTTTTCTTGCTAGAAAAAGGAAAGCTAGGAAGGGCGTATTTGCTGATAAATTTGATCTTATTATATCTATCAAATCGGTCTTTAAAAATTATGCTACTCTTAACAACTCGCCAGTTTTTTAAAATCACGCCGTTATTTGCTATGCGCCCGTTCTCAATGCATCTTATCGAAAAATCGGCCCTCTTATCATCGGCTGCATAATCAATTGTTATGCCTTCCAAAATCTTTCCCAACTTTTCTAAACCCAAAAACCTTCTGATTAATTTTTTACTGATCATTTTAAAATAAAATACCTTTGAAATAGTGAATAGTTTTTTCCAGCCCAAATTCCAGATTAACTTCTGGCGAGAATTTGATTAATTTTTGCGCCTTTTCAATTACGGGTTTGCGCTGCATTGGATCGTTTTGCGGAAGGTCTTTGAAAATAATCTTCGACTTGGAATTGGTTAATTTTAGAACTTTTTCGGCAAGTTCTAAAATCGTGAATTCTCCAGGATTTCCAAGATTGATTGGCCCGATTTCTTTTGAATCAAGATTCATAAAATTGGTAATTCCTTCAACCAAATCGTCAACATAACAGAAAGATCTGGTTTGATCGCCCTTGCCATAAACCGTAATATTTTCGCCTCTTAAAGCTTGAACGATGAAGTTAGAAACAACACGACCGTCATTGACCGACATCCGTGGGCCGTAAGTGTTGAAGATGCGAACGATTTTAATTTCGACGCCATATTGGTTGTAATAATCGAAGAATAAAGTTTCGGCAACGCGTTTACCTTCGTCATAACAAGAGCGCGCTCCCATTGTGTTGACGTTACCAAAATAATCTTCTCTTTGCGGATGAATCAAAGGATCGCCGTAAACTTCGGAGGTTGAAGCTTGAATGATTTTTGCTTTCACATTTCGCGCCAATTCCAACATATTGATTGCGCCCATCACACATGTTTTTGTGGTGTGAACTGGATTATGCTGATAATGAATTGGAGAAGCTGGACAAGCGAAATTGTAGATCTCATCAACTTCCAAATGAATTGGCTGAGTGACATCGTGACGAATTGCCTCAAAGCGATTATTACTTAAAAGATGTTCGATATTTTGTTTGTTGCCACAGAAATAATTATCCAAGGCAATGACTTCATTTCCTTGAGCTAAAAGTTTTTCGCATAAAAAAGAGCCCAAAAAACCAGCACCGCCGGTGACTAAAATTCGTTTCATTGAAGAGAGGGTTTAAAGAGGAATAAAAATTGTTACGCAAAGTCCGCCAAGAGAAGAATCTGAGAGTTCAATTCGTCCCCCGTGAGAAGTCACCGCATCCATCGCAATTGCGAGCCCAAGGCCAGAACCGCCTGACTCCGTTTTTTTATCGAGGTTACGAGAATTGTCAATACGATAAAAAGGCTTAAAAACATTGGCGCGCTCTGCTTCGGGAATTCCTGGACCATTGTCGTCGATCGTGATGATTAAATTATCGCGCGATAAATTTGCTGAAAAATTTACAGTCGTAGCATAGTTAAAAGCATTGTCGATTAAGTTCATCAAAGCGCGTTTTAGCGCCAATTTTTTGATCGAAACTTCGAAATGATCCGGTATTTCCAAAGTGCCTTCAATACGCTTTTTCATCTTGGCATAATATTTGATAATTTTTTCCTGCAGGAATTTTTTAATCACAATATTACTGTTTTTTTCTTTGTCGTCAGAGCGCGCAAACGCCAGATATTCGTCGACTAATTTTTCCATATCGCCAACGTCATTTTTTAAATCTTGAACTTCTTCAGAAGAACTCATCATTTCGAGCTGTAATTTCATTCGCGTTAATGGCGTACGCAAATCGTGAGATACACCAGAAAGCATGTCGGTACGTTGTGTAATTTGACGCATCACGCGCTCTTTCATTTTAATGAAAGAAATGGTTAACGAACGAATTTCTTCCGAACCTGCAGGCTTTAAATTTGGCACATCTTGACCGCGACCAAATTTTTCTGCCGCATCTGATAATTCTCGAACAAATCTGACTTGATTGCGAAAGAAAATAATCGAAATCCATGACGTAATCAGCGCACTTAAAATCATCCAAAAAGTAAAAACATGAGCGCTAGAACTGGTAATTCTTTTGATTGGCACGTCAAATGAAAGCAGGCCTTGCCAAGTTTGCACTTTGACGACGATAATGTCGTCATTGTCTGGACTTTCAAAAATTTCGTAAGGCTTAAGATTGTGACTTTCCAATTCAGATTTGAAGCGATTGTAAGGATCAATTAGCGGGTTGATGTAATCGTAAATTTTGCTTTTGCGCCAATCAGAATCGGCGATTTTCTTCTTCTTTAAACGACGGTGATTTTCGAAAGAAAATTGCAATCCAGTATTGCTAGAAAGCTCACTCAGCAAAGTTTGATATCCGGGTTTATCGATCGAATTTTTAATGAAGACCATTTCTTCGATCACGCTGCGTGCCATATGTTTAGTGATCGCATCAAAATGCGTGTAGTAAAATACATAAACCGAAACCGTCTGTACCACTAAAGTTGAAATGATGATAATGAACAAAAATCTTCCGTAGAGCGAACGTGGAATAAATTTTTTAAGGCGCTTCATCAAAGAAATGTTTTTTTTTAGAAATGGAAAAATATTGTAATTTTGCAAGAGTCTGCCCTAGATCTTTTTTAACCACAGATTTTGGCATATTTTTAGCGCTTTTTTAACAAAATTACGACGAATATCAGGATATATTTGGAGTAATTTTGTCAAAAAATAAGCAAAACTAGGGCGAAATATGGGGTTAAAAAAGATTTAGGGCAGGCTCTAGACCCTCAGATGACCGTCAAATCTCTACAAAATCAATCATGACCAGCAAAATTTCAGCTAAAAATATCAATCTATTCTACGGCCAAAAACAAGCCTTATTTGACATTAATCTTGATTTTAAAGAGCATAGCGTAACCGCATTAATCGGGCCTTCAGGCTGTGGTAAATCTTCATTCTTACGCTGTATCAATCGCATGAATGATACAGTTTTGGGCTGCAAAATTGCAGGCGAAATCACTTTGGATGGTGAAAATATTTATCGCGAAAATCTTGATTTGGTGCTGCTTCGCGCCTCGGTCGGCATGGTATTTCAAAAACCAAATCCTTTTCCAAAATCAATTTACGAAAATGTCGCTTACGGTCCAAGAATTCACGGACTTTTTGACAGAAAAAAAGAGCTCGATGAAATTGTTGAACAAAGTCTCACGAGAGCTGGATTGTGGAAAGAAGTCAAAGATCGTTTAAACGATCAAGCAACCGGTCTTTCGGGTGGACAGCAGCAACGCCTTTGCATCGCACGCACCATTGCCGTTGAACCCGAAGTTATTTTGATGGACGAACCTTGTTCAGCACTTGATCCAATTGCCACCGCAAAAATTGAAGAATTAATCGACGAATTAAAAGATAATTTCACGATCATTATAGTTACGCATTCAATGCAGCAAGCCGCTCGCGTTTCAAATATGACAGCTTTTTTTAATATGGGAAAAGTTGTAGAATATGGCACAACTGACAAAATTTTTACCAATCCGGCCAATCAACAAACTCAAGATTATATCACAGGAAGATTCGGTTAATGTTTGGCTTCTCGCTCGCAGAGCTGCTTTTAGTCTGCATCATCGCCCTGATTTTTATTAGACCAAAAGATTTACCCGAAATTGCGCATTTTGTCGGCAAAATTTTTTATCGCGGAAAAATATTTTTTGCCGATTTAAAAAAACAATTCAAAGAAGTTGAGCAAGAATTAGGTTTAGACGAAATCAAACATGAATTAAATCGCGGAATCGCCGAAGAAAAAGCCCGCTTAAATGAAGATGAAGATACTGTAATCGTTGATATTTATGGCAATGAACATCGCATTCCCAATGCGCACAAAAAAGCATTGAATATTGATTCTGAAGAATTTTCGCAGGAAGTTAAAAAAATGAATGAAGAAAATTTAGCCGCAAAAAAAGAATGACGACGTTACTGTAAATCAAAAACAAATCCCACCGAAATATATCTGCGAGTCTGATTCACCGCACCATTTGTTTTAACATCTCCATATTTCCTCTGCTCCAAAATATGATTTAAAGCCAATGAAAGGCGATTATTGATACGGTATTTTAGAGTGGTTTTGATTTCGTCATCCATACTTTCATAATCGATGAACCAATAAGCGCGCTGGGTGAAAGTTAGATTGCGCGTAATCGGAAAATTCAGGCGAATTGATGGCAGCAAAAAACTTTTTGAGCCAGAATTTTTAATATCCATATAGCCGATACTGGCATCAAGCTCGATCTTATCTTCAAAAAAAATCCGACCAAAACCAGCAGCAGTACGTAAGTCGTAATAATAGCTGGAAAGCTCATCATAATTAACGCGATTATACAAAACTCCGTAATTTTTTGATTTACCAATCATAAATTTATTGGAAACCATCGCGTCGTAAAGCTCGCTCTTTTTTTCCAGATCGGTTTTGGCGGAAGTTGAGTAAGAGGTTTTTTGAAAAAAATTAATTTCATGCATCTGCTTCTCGCTTTGATAATAATAGCGAGAATCAAGCTGATAGGATTTGGAATTATAATCAGAATCTTTATTTCCAGACAAAAGTAGCGACTGAATTGCGCGGCTGGAACGATAAAATTTGCGGGATTTTGCAGTCACGATTTTTTCGCGATCAGACCTGCTATCGAGCGCAAATGCAAAATTGGGAAAAAATAGGAATAAGAAAATCAATAATCGCAAACCCAAATGGTTGCGAATGTGGCGATTGGTCATCGGGTTTAAAAGTGGTGATATTTAAACTTAAGGAACCTCTGAAAAAACCAGAATTTTTCGAGGGATTTTCGGAGGTTCCTTGAAACAAAAAATTATTGTTTAGTCGGAGCTGAAGGATGTTTAGCTTTCGGAGCTTGAGCTGCATTAGGAATTGCTTCAGGAGATTGTTTTGCAACATCAGCTTCCGCACCGCTTTCAAGAGGAGCGCCAGTATTATCCATTGGTTCTTGTGGCATTTGATCGCCATTATCCACTGCGCCATTATCGTAAACAGTGGCTGCGTCAGGAGTGGCTTCGTTGGTAAGATCAGGAAGATCCACTTCCTCTTCTTTAGTTTCAAACAACCATCCAGCGTGTGATTTAACGCTGTCAGAATATTTTACACCAACCACGAAAGAGAAAACCATCAAGGTTACAACAACAATTAGTTCAATTACTTTAATCATATTTAGAATAATTATATAATACTCTAGCCGCCAAGAGACTTAGAGTAACAAGGGTTAACAGAATTTGGAAAATGCGGGTGGCGAAAATAAATTTGCCACCGCTTAATTGCAATTATTACTTATCATTTTTTACAATATCATCAAAATTGGATGCTCGATGTAGCGACGCAAAGCTTTTAAAAATTCCGCACCGACAGCACCATCGACCGAACGATGATCCGAAGATAAAGTTACGTTCATCATATGAGCCGTTTTGATTTGGCCATGCTCAACAATTGGCTTCTCAACTGCTCGTGCAACAGCTAAAATACAGCTTTGTGGCGGGTTAACTATTGCTGCAAAATTATCGATTCCAAACATTCCTAAATTTGAAATACTAAAAGATCCTCCTTGGAATTCTTCTGGCTGCAACTTTCCATCGCGAGCCTTTTTTGCAAGTTGTTTAGCTTCAATTGAAATTGCTTGAATAGTTTTTTGATCAGCATTTTTGATGATAGGAGTAATCAATCCGCCCTCAATTGCCACCGCCATTGAAATGTCAACATTGTTGTAAATCATCACAGCTTCGTCAGTCCAAGAGCAGTTGGCTTCCGGAACTTTTTTTAAAGACATTGCGGTAGCCTTAATGATTAAATCATTTACCGAAATTTTATAAACTGGATTGCCATTGGCATCATGTTCAGCAACTTCATTTAAAGCGGCGCGCAACTCTTGCAGTTTGTTAATGTTGAGTTCGCAAGAAAGATAAAAATGCGGAACATTTTGTTTTGATTCCAAAAGTCGGCGAGCAATTACTTTGCGCATATTGTTATTTTTAACAGCGCGAAATTCTTGTGGATTGCGCCGAACTGCGCCAGATTTAGCTCCGCCAATAGTCAAAAATTCCAAAACGTCATCTTTAATTACGCGACCGTGAGGACCGGTGCCAGTAATTTGCGCGATGGAAAGGCCTTCTTCCTTAGCAATTCTTTTTGCTAACGGACTAGCTTTTACATTTAAATAAAAGCTTGCAGATGATTGATTTTGTTGAGCCGAAGTCGGAGCTGCAACTGCTTTTACCTCTTCTTTTTTAGCTTCAACTTTTGGCGCGTCATTTGATTTTGTAACGTAATTCGTAAGAACTTTTTTATCTTCTCCATCTTCTAAAATCAGTGCAATACAAGAATTTATGGCAACGTTTTCCGTGCCTTCTGCTACTAAAATTTTTCCCAAAATTCCCTCATCAACCGCCTCAACTTCCATTGTTGCTTTATCGGTTTCAATCTCGGCAATTACTTCGCCAGCTTTAATTTTGTCACCTTCTTTTTTTACCCATTTAGCAAGATTTCCTTCTTTCATTGTTGGCGAAAGAGCGGGCATAAGAATTTCGATTGGCATGTATAAATATTGATTTGTTGGAGGATTTTTCGAGAGGGCGGAACTTATTTTTTGATTGCAAAAAGTCTAGAAATTTTGGCGGCTAAATTCTTCTAGTATCGAAGGCATCGCGTGTGGCCTCGCCGATAAAAACTAGCAAAGTTAGAATTAACGTTACCACTACGAAGCCGCTTAAACCAAGCCAATAGGCATTTAAATTATTTTTTCCTTGAGCCAATAATTCTCCCAAAGATGGCGATCCGATTGGCAATCCAAGGCCTAAAAAATCTAGCGAAGTTAAGGTTACAATCGATCCACTAACTAAAAATGGCAGGCTGGAAATTATTATTGGCGAGGCGTTAGGAAGAATGTGACGAAAAATAATTCTGGAATTTGAAGCCCCCAAAGCGCGACTGGCGCGAACAAAATCGAAATTTCTCAAACGCAAAAATTCGGCGCGCACACTTGAAACCAAAGCCATCCAGCTAAATAATAGCATCAAGATTAGTAACGTAAAAAAACTTGGCTCAAAAATTGATGATAAAATTATTAGCAAAAACAACATTGGCATACTCGACCAAATTTCCATAAAACGCTGCAGCGCAAGGTCGATTAGACCTCCAAAATATCCTTGAATTGCGCCAAAAAAAATTCCGACGACGGCGCTGAAACTTGCTAAAATTAATCCGAAAATTAGCGAAATCCTGATGCCATAAATCACGCGAGCTAAAACGTCGCGACCATTATCATCGGTGCCAAAAAGATTTTCAGCCGTAGGTTTAGAAGGCGCAGGAGTTTTGATTGATAAATTGATTGTGTCATAAGAAAAAGCAATTGGCGGAAAAATTATCCAGCCGTTTTTTGCGATTATTTTTTGCAATTCTGGATCACGAAAATCTGCTGCGGTTTCAAATTCTCCACCAATATTTTTTTCCGTAACCTGCGAAAAAATCGGAAAGTAAAATTTGCCGTTATAGCTTAATAATAAAGGCTTGTCGTTGGCAATTAACTCAGAAAAAAGCGTCAAAAAAAACAGAGCAGCAAAAATTATGAAAGAGAAATATCCGCGACGATTTTGTTTGAATTTTGTGAAGAAATTTTCAGGCATTTTTTAGACAAGATTATGTAGCCATCGTCATTGCGAGCGCAGCGTAACTCAAGCGAAACTGAACCACATTGAGTTGCCGCGCTACGCTTGCAATGACAAGCAAAGAAATCCCACAATATAACCAAAAAAAAGGGGCTCTTGCGAGCCCCTAAATTTAAAACTTAATTACTTTCGCTTTGGTCGTCAGCAACTTCTTCAGCGTGCTTTTCTTGGTTGGCAATCTTTCTGTATTTAGCAGCAAGAAGACCCGTACCAGCAGGAATCAAACGACCAACGATGATGTTTTCTTTCAAACCTTTTAGATCGTCATATTTACCTTGAACCGCAGAATCAGTCAGAACCCTAGTGGTTTCTTGGAATGATGCCGCAGAAATAAATGATTTGGTTTGTAGAGAGGCTTTGGTAATACCCAACAACACCGGAGAACATTGCGCTGGTTTCATATTTTTAGAAATCATTTTTACATTAATTTCTTCAAACACGTCGCGGTCAACATATTCTCCAACTAGAAGAGTAGTGTCGCCAGAGTTGGTAACTTCAACACGCTTCAACATCATATTCAAAATAACCTCGATATGCTTGTCGTCGATTTTAACACCTTGCATGCGGTAAACTTTTTGTACTTCACTGACCATATAGTTAGTGAAAGCTTGCATACCTTGGATGCGTAAGATGTCGTGCGGAACTGGATTGCCATCAACCAAGATATCGCCTTTTTTAACAAAATCGCCTTCGCCAACAAACAAATGTTTGGTTTTAACAAAAGCATATTCGATTGGCTCGATTGAAGCATCTTCAGATCTTACAACAATACGGCGCTTAGTTTTGTAATCTTTGCCGAATTCAATACGGCCATCGATATCGCTCATAACAGCGGCATTTTTTGGCTTACGAGCTTCGAATAGTTCAGCAACGCGTGGAAGACCACCCGTAATATCACGAGTTTTAGAGGATTCTTTTGGAATTCTTGCAATTACATCACCGGCCTTAACTTCATCACCGTTTGAAATACCGATAATTGTATTTAATGAAAGCGCGTACTCTTTCAAAAGCTCGTTTTTATCTTCACCAATGATTGAAATTCTTGGTTTAAGCTCTTGTTTACTGTATTGCTTCCAGTCTATAACAATTTTAGTTGAAACGCCGGTTGATTCTTCGATTTTTTCACGAAGAGAAACATTTTCGGTTAAGTCGTTATATTTCACGACACCGTCAGCTTCAGCAACTACTGGAATGTTGTATGGATCCCATTCCGCCAAATGATCGCCTTTGATTACCTTATCACCATTCTTACGAAGAATTGCCGAACCGTAAGGCAATTTATAGCTGTGAATTTCTTTTTGGTCATTGTCGCAAAGTACGATTTCAGAATTTCGGCTAATCACGATAATCTTGCCATCGCGGTTAATCAAAGTTCCTTTGTCAATAATCTTGATAAAACCTTCAGACACCGCAGTGATTGAAGATTGTTCAGAACCTCTTTGCGCCGCACCACCGATGTGGAACGTTCTCATTGTAAGCTGAGTTCCTGGTTCACCGATTGATTGAGCCGCAACCACACCAACCGCTTCACCGATACTAACAATGTTGCCAGTTGAAAGATCGCGTCCGTAGCATTTAACGCAGACGCCGTCTTTGGCTTTACAAGTAAGAACTGATCTTGATTTGATGGTTTTAACACCAGATCTGTCAACCGCGTCAGAAAGAGCTTCGTCGATCATGATACCAGCTTTAACTACAAGTTTTTTGTCTGCAGTTTTAATATCTTCAACCGCAACACGCCCGAGAACTTGTTCAGCAAGAGACGCAACAACTCTGCCGTCGTCAACAATTGGCTCGATAATGATGCCATCTTTAGTGCCGCAATCTTCCTCAGTAACAATGCAATCTTGAGAAACGTCAACCAATCTTCTGGTCAAGTAACCAGAGTTTGCCGTTTTCAAAGCTGTATCCGCCAAACCTTTACGAGCACCGTGGGCAGAAATGAAATATTCAAGAACACTCAAACCTTCTTTAAAGTTTGCAATGATTGGAGTTTCAATAATTTCGCCCGATGGTTTTGCCATCAAACCGCGCATACCCGCAACCTGCTTGATCTGACTTTCAGAACCTCTCGCGCCCGAATCAGCCATCATAAAGATTGAGTTGGCCGACATTGGGTTTGTAAAGCTTGAAATGTTTTTCATCATTTCTTTAGAGATTTTGTCGGTACAATGAGTCCACTCGTCAATTACCTTGTTATAACGCTCACCAGCGGTAATCAAACCATCGCGATATTGTTTTTCGAGCTTCTTAACTTTATCTAAAGAATCTGCGATATTTTTTGGCTTAGATTCGGGAATAATCATGTCATCTTTACCAATTGAAATACCGGCGCGACAAGCATTTTTAAAACCCAATGCCATGATGCGATCACAGAACATTACCGTCTCTTTTTGGCCGCAATTTCTATAAACAGTATCGATCAAATTAGTGACAGCTTTTTTGGTCATCACATTATTCACTATTGAAACATCGCCTTTCATCATGTTAGGCAAGTTGTTGTAAAGAATAACACGACCTGGAGTGGTTTCGATTTTCTTAAAATATCTTTCGCCATCTTTGTCTTTTACCATAAAGCGGTAAAGAATTTTTTCGTGAAGCGCCATACCGTTATGGATCGCATGCTCTAATTCATTGATGTCAGAGATCAGGCGAGCTTTGGCTTTCGCAAAATCGTTACCTTCCATTGTGATATAATATAGACCCAAAATAATATCTTGAGAAGGAACGATAATTGGCTTGCCGTTTGCAGGGCTTAGAATGTTGTTAGTCGACATCATCAAAACACGAGTTTCAACTTGCGCCTCAATTGAAAGAGGAACGTGAACAGCCATTTGGTCACCGTCGAAGTCGGCGTTGAAAGCCGAACAAACTAAAGGATGCAGTTGGATTGCCTTACCTTCCGTTAAAACTGGTTCAAAAGCTTGAATACCAAGTCTGTGTAGAGTTGGTGCGCGGTTCAAAAGAACGGGATGTTCTTTAATAACTTCATCCAAAATATCCCAAACTTCTGATCTTTCGGCTTCGACCATTTTTTTCGAAACTTTGATCGACGGAGATTTTCCGTATAGCTCTAGTTTTGAATAGATGAATGGTTTGAATAATTCTAACGCCATCTTTTTTGGCAAACCGCATTGGTGAAGCTTTAATTCTGGACCAACAACGATTACTGAACGACCTGAATAATCGACACGTTTACCAAGCAAGTTTTGACGGAAACGACCTTGCTTACCTTTAAGCATGTCGCTCAAAGATTTGAAAGGTTTTTTGTTCGAGTTTTTAACTACAGCACCAGAACGGCCATTATCAAGAAGAGCGTCAACCGATTCTTGCAACATGCGCTTTTCATTTTTAATGATGATTTCAGGAGCGCCCAATTCCATCAAACGTTTCAAACGGTTATTGCGGTTAATAACGCGACGATACAATTCGTTTAGATCTGAAGTAGCAAAGCGACCGCCATCAAGCATAACCAAAGGACGGATATCAGGTGGAATCACCGGAAGAACGCTCATAATCATCCAAGCTGGACTGTTATCTGATTCGATAAACTGTTCGATTAATTTTAATCTTTTGATGATTTTTTCTTTCTTAAGCTCTGAAGTCTGAACAACTAAATCTTCACGCAATTCTTTTTGAATTTTCTTCAAATCAAGTTTGGCTAGCAATTTTTGGATTGACTCAGCACCCATTTCAGCGATGAAGCTGCCATAACCATGCTCTTGCTGATATTTTGCATATTCATCTTCAGTTAAAATCGTGCCGTCTTTTAACGGAGACATTAGTCCGTCGGTTACGATGTAAGATTCGAAATAAATAACTTTCTCAACGGCTTTAAGGGTAAGGCCTAAAATAGCACTGATACGAGATGGGAGAGATTTTAAGAACCAGATATGAGCAATTGGAGCAGCAAGTTCAATATGGCCCATTCTTTCACGACGGACTTTTGAAGACGTAACTTCAACACCACATTTTTCGCAGACAATTCCTTTATATTTGATGCGTTTATATTTTCCGCAAAGACATTCGTAGTCTTTAATTGGCCCGAAAATTCTGGCACAGAAAAGACCATCTCTTTCTGGTTTGAAAGTTCGGTAATTTATGGTTTCAGGCTTAGTTACTTCGCCAAATGACCATGATCTGATTTTATCTGGATCGGCGATGGAAATTTTAATAGCGTTGAAGTCCAGAAGATCGACGGCACTATTTGAATTTAGACTTAATAGACCGTGTGAAGAAGTTCCTGCTAATGACATGATTTTTTAGTTTTGTTTTAACCCTTCGACAAGCTCAGGGTGACACTTAAATTAATCACCCCGCTTTTTAATGCGGGGCCCCGTTTTTATTTCTCTACAAGTTCAATATTTAAACCAAGCGAACGCACTTCTTTTATCATAACGTTAAATGATTCTGGAATACCACAATTGAAGTTTTGATTACCTTGGATGATTGATTCATAGATTTTAATTCTACCAACCACATCATCTGACTTAACTGTAAGCATTTCTTGAAGTGAATATGCCGCACCGTAAGCTTGAAGAGCCCAACATTCCATTTCACCGAATCTTTGTCCACCAAAGTGGGATTTACCACCAAGAGGCTGTTGAGTGATCAAACTGTATGGTCCAATCGAACGAGCGTGAATTTTATCATCAACCAAGTGATGCAATTTCAACATGTAAATGTATCCGACCGTAACTTTGCGATCAAATTTCTGACCAGTTTTACCGTCAAATAAATTGATTTGACCAGACTTATCGGCGCCAGCAATTTCAATCAACTTAGTGATATACTCTTCTTTGGCACCTTCAAAAATTCCAGTCGCAAAAGGAATGCCCTTTTTCAATCTCGTAGCGAAAGTCATAAGCTCGGCATCGTCCATGGCTTTGATTCTCTTTCCTTCTTCTTGCGAAGTGTAAACTGATAAAATTTTATCTCTTAATTCTTTGATGAACTCGGCTTTTTTCTCAGAAACTTGCTCTAAAATCTTACCGATTTGTTTAGCAATTTCTTTTGAAGCAAAACCCAAATGAGTTTCAAGAATTTGTCCAACGTTCATACGAGAAGGTACGCCCAGAGGGCTCAGGACGATATCAACTGGTTGACCATCTTCTGAGTAAGGCATATCTTCAGCTGGAGCAATTTTAGAAACGACACCTTTGTTACCGTGACGTCCCGCCATTTTATCACCAGGTTGAAGTCTATATTTTGAAGCAATGTAAACTTTTACAATCTTCAAAACGCCCTGTCCTAACTCGTCGCCAGCTTTGATGCGAGCAACTTTGTCAGAGAAATCTTTTTCAATTTCAGCAACTTGTTTATTGTGTGATTTGATAAGCTTTTCCGCCTTATCCATTGCTTTCGCATCATCAACAACAATTTTAATCAAATTATTTTTACTCAGAGACTCTAATTCTTTAGCTTCTAATTTTGCTTTAGCCTTCAACTTATCAATGTTGCTGGTAAGTTTTTTGCCATCGAATAAATCAACCAAAGCACCCTTTAAAGAATCTTCCAAGAAAGAAACTTTTAGGTTTTTGCTTTTTGCTAATTCTTCGATTTGTTGCATTTCGATGTAAACTGAACGCTCGTCTTTTTCGATACCTTTACGCGAATAAACTTTTACGTCAACGATAGTACCGCTGATTCCCGTAGAAGCATAAAGCGATGAGTCTTTTACGTCTGAAGCTTTTTCACCGAAAATTACTTTCAATAATTTTTCTTCTGGCGTCATCGGAGATTCAGATTTTGGAGTGGTTTTGCCAACCAAAAGATCTCCGGCCTGAACTTCGGCACCGATGTGAATAATGCCTTCTTCGTCAAGTTTTGCCAAGGCCTCTTCGCTTACATTTGGAATATCGCGAGTAATCTCTTCGGGCCCTAAACGAGTATCTCTGGCAACCACTTCCAACTCTTCAATATGAATTGAGGTAAAAGTATCGTCAGCCAATAATCTTTCCGAAATGATGATCGAGTCTTCAAAGTTATAACCGTTCCAAGGCATGAAGGCCACACGAACGTTTTTACCAAGAGCGATTTCACCATCAGAAATTGAATGCCCGTCCGAAATGATCTGCCCAGCTTTAACTTTTTGGTTGATTAGAACCGTAGGACGCTGGTTGATACAAGTGTCTTGGTTGGTTCTAACATATTTTTGTAAGCCATAAACTTCAACGTGAGGAATGCCGTCTTCGATTGACTCAACAACAATTTTTGACGCATCAACGAATTTTACTACGCCATCTTTTTTCGCTTTAACAGCAGCACCTGAGTCTGCTGCAATAACAGCTTCCATGCCAGTTCCAACTAGAGGAGCATCTGGACGAAGAAGTGGAACAGCTTGACGCTGCATGTTCGAACCCATCAAAGCACGATTCGCATCGTCATTCTCAAGGAAAGGAATTAGTGTAGTTGCGATTGAAACGATCTGCTTGGTCGAAACGTCAACATAGTCGATTTTGTCTGGCATCATCATAATGAATTCGCCATTTTTACGACAGTTAACGAAGTCAACCTTGATCGTTCCTTTGTCGTCGATATTAGTAACCGAAGGAGCAATTACAAAATCAACTTCTTCTAATGCAGAAAGATAATGGATTTCGTCAGTGATTCTGCCGTTAGTAACTTTGCGATATGGGGTTTCGATGAAGCCATATTTGTTAACGCGAGCGTAAGTGGCCAAAGAATTGATCAAACCAATATTTGGTCCTTCTGGGGTTTCAATTGGACAGATACGGCCATAATGAGTTGGATGCACGTCACGCACTTCAAAACCAGCTCTTTCGCGAGTAAGACCACCGGGTCCTAAGGCTGAAAGTCTACGCTTGTGTGTAACTTCAGCAAGCGGGTTGGTTTGATCCATGAATTGAGACAATTGTGAAGTGGCAAAGAAGTCTTTCACCGCAGTCAACAATGGCTTAGAGTTGATCAAGCTTTGAGGCATAATTGTATCAACTTCGACCGAATTCATTTTTTCAATGATCGATTTTTCAATTCTTGACATACCGACGCGAAGTTGGTTTTCAATCAACTCGCCAACGGCACGAACGCGTCTATTAGCCAAGTTATCAATATCATCGGTTTTTAGATCGTTATGCTTGATCAAACTTAAGATTTTGATCGCTTGCTTAACATCGTCATGAGTTAAGTGCAGGGTTTCTTTGTCGATATTTAAAGACAATCTGTGATTCATCTTCATACGACCAACGTCAGATAGGTTGTATCTAGCGTCAGAGAAGAACAAATTGTCGAAATAATTTTTAGCAACTTCCAAAGATGATGGAGCTTCACCAAGTCTGATTGCTTTATAAACATCAAACAAAGCATCTTTTTGATTTTGGTTTTTATCTACCAACATAGTGTTGTAGAGATATGGCCCAATATCAGACTTACTTGGATTGATAACGGCAATTTGTTTGAAATTTAATTTTTGTAAAATTTCTAAACTTTCTGGAGTAACGATACTACCAGCTTCAAGCAATAATTCACCGGTATCATTATCAATCAAATCTTGAGCGACTACATATCCAAGAAGGATTTCATCAGTCAAAAGATAGTTGGTAAATTTTTCTTCTTTTAATTTATCCAGAGCTTTGCGGTTTAATTTAGAGCCCTCTTTTACCATTACTTTTTTGGTATCAGCGCAAATCAAATCATAACCAACTTTTTTACCCAAGAAAGTTTCGCCATCAAATTTTGTTGCCCAACCATTTTTAGTAATAAAGGCTTCAATTGAACCATAGAAACCACGTATGATGTCTTCAGGAGACATGCCGATCGCTCTTAACAAAGAAGAAACTGGGATTTTTCTTTTTTTATCAACGCGGAAATAAAGGATATCCTTGCTGTCAAACTCAAAATCAAGCCAAGAACCGATATGAGGAATAATCTTGGCTGTATAAGACTTAGAGCCAGATAATTTTACATTTTCGCTATCAAAAAAAACACCAGGAGCACGACGCATTTGCGACACGATGACTCTTTCGGCGCCATTGATAATGAAGCTTCCTGTTTGCGTCATTAAAGGAACGTCGCACAAGTAAACTTCTTGTTCTTTGATTGAACGGATTTCTTTAATTTCGCTGCCTTCTTCTTGATGCCACAAGATTAAACGAAGCTGAGCGCGCATAGGAGCAGAGAAGCTTCTACCCGCCGATAAACATTCGTAAGATTCGTATTTCGGCTTACCTAAAGAATAGCTGACGAATTCTAACGTTACTCTTCCAGCTGAATCTGAAAGCGGAAAGAACGAATTAAATACTGATTGAATACCGACATTTTCTCTTTTTTCTGGCTCGATATTGGCTTGTAAGAATTTTTCGTAAGATTCTTGTTGTAGAGAGATCAGATAAGGAATCGCCTCTCTGTCTTTATTGTTACCGAAGCTTTTTCTGAAAAGCGCTTGATCAAAATTACGAGTCTGAATCACCTGAGATAAACCTCTTTTTTTGTTGACTTAACTATTATAGTCAAATTTGACGAGAGCAATAGTGACGCCCTGTGCTGAACATGGTAGCACAAACGACAAAAAGCCAACCCGCCAAATTAAGACAGATTGGCTTTATTTATGAAAATTATTTCAATTCAACTTTTGCGCCAGCGGCTTCTAATTTCTTTTTCAAGTCATTAGCTTCAGCTGTTGGAACATCTGACTTAACTGTTTTTGGAGCGCCTTCAACTAAATCTTTAGCTTCTTTTAAGCCAAGACCAGTAATAGCTCTAACTTCTTTGATAACGTTGATTTTGTTATCACCAGCAGCAGTTAACACCACTTCGAATTTATCTTTAACTTCAGCAACAGCTGCGGCGGCGGCAGGAGCAGCGGCAGAGAAAGAAGCGGCAGAAACGCCCCATTTTTCTTCTAATTTTTTGCTCAATTCAGCCAATTCAAGAACTGTAAGTGAAGATAAGGTTTCTGAAATTTGTTCAAGATTAGTAGTCATTTTTTTCCTAGTTTTGTTGTTTAAAGATGATTGTTAATTTTGTGTTACCAAAAGACCTAGCTGTTGAATGAAGTAGCAAGTCCAGACTCGGGAGCGTTTAAGATTCTCACGAAGTTAGACTGAACACCTTTCAACTTGCCAATGAATGAAGCGCGAACCTCTTCCAAAGATCCAAGTTTTGCCAAATCATTAATAGCGCTTTCGGTAATTAATGCTTTGTTTAAATATCCAGTTTTGATTTTCAAAACTCCGATTTCTTTAGAAAAATCAGAAATAACTTTTGATAAAGCTATTAGATCTTGTGAATAAAGAATTGCGGTTGGACCAGTTAAATGCGGAGTTAAAATTTCTAAATCAGTTCCTTTAACCGCAACTTTTACCAAAGTATTTTTGGCGATTTTCATGTCACACTTTTTAGCTTTAAGAGCAACCCTCATATCGTAAAGTTGTTTATCACTCATCCCCCTGTAGTGGATAACGGCAACAAAGATACTGTTTGTTAGCTTATTCTTTAAAGAAGAAACTAGTTCTGATTTTTGATTTTTATTCATCGTCTTAGAAATTTAATTACAAACTATCGATAGCAACTTGCACAGATGGTCCCATGGTTGTATTCAAGTAAAATTCTTTGATGAATTTTCCCTTTGAAGCTTCTGGTTTGGCATCTTTAATTGCTTTGATAACGGCTTTAGCATTTTCAACTAGAGCTTTAGCATCAAAATCAACCTTGCCAACTAAGCAATGCACTGTTCCTGCTTTATCGTTTTTGAAATTCACTTTTCCTTTCAAAGCATCTGAAACAGCTTTTTGAATATCAGTAGTAACAGTGCCGTTTTTTGGACTTGGCATCAAACCACGAGGCCCTAATTTTCTAGCAACTTTGCTGATTTTTTGCATCACGTCTGGAGTGGCAACGCAGCAATCAAAATCCAGAAAGCCGCCTTCAATTTTAGCAACCAGATCTTCCAATCCAGCAATTGAAGCTCCGGCCTCTAAAGCGACTTGTTTTTGCGCATCATTGCCACAAAACACAATAACTTTAACTTTTTTACCCGAACCATTTGGAAGAAGGATTGAACCTTTTACAGCTTGGTCAGATTGCTTAGCGTCAATTCCAAGATTAACTGCGATATCAACAGTCTCAACGAATTTACGCTTATTTTCGACAGCTATTTCTTGGATTTTTTTGATTCCCTCTTCGAGATTTACAACTGAATACTTCTCAGTTTTCTCAATTTTTTTAGTATTTTTTGTCATTTTTTGTGAGCTTACAAATTATTATTCAACCACCTCAAGACCCATAGAAGTAGCGGACCCTTTAACCATTTGGGCGCAAGCTTCAAGACTTGTAGCATTCATGTCGACCATTTTTTTCTTGGCGACACTATTGATTTGAGCCATAGTAATCTTGCCAGCTGTATCCTTTCCTGGGTTTGATGAACCTTTTTGTAAACCAATTTCTTTCATGATTAAGTAGGAAACTGGAGGGCTTTTAACTGTAAACGTAAAAGACTTATCTTTGTAGGCTACGATTGTAACTGGAATTGGCGTTCCTAGCTCATAATCGAATTTCATAGCATTGAACTGCTTACAAAATTCCATAATGTTTAAGCCCTTTTGACCCAAAGCTGGACCAATTGGAGGAGCTGGATTTGCTTTTCCTGAAGGCACTTGCAACTTAATGAGGCCTAAAACTTCTTTTTTGCTTTTAGACATAAAATTAATTTAAGAATTATACTTGTAGAAGCTTTATTTTATTGATTCCGCGACCTATTAGGAGCATCACCTGATATTTGCGAGGCGCGGAAAATTAGTTTTACAAAAATAACTTGCAATTAGTTTTGTAAAAAATTTTACGATTATTTTTTAAAAGATTTTTTTCTTAAAAAATTGACTAAAAAACTTAGGAAATTTTTTCAACTTGACTAATGTCGAGCTCTACCGAAGTAGCTCTACCAAAAATCAAAATTGAAATTTTAACTTTTTGTTTTTCAGAATCATATTCCTCAACAGCACCAGAGAAGGATTCGAACGGACCTTCGATTACGTTTAAAACTTCACCAATTTCAAATATAACATTTTTATTATCGGAAATTTGTTCGCTCGAGAGATTTAGAATATCTTGCATCTTAACTTCAGAAACTGGTTCTGGACTATTTTTTCCACCCAGAAATCCCATTACTTTTGGAATTGAATTAATAAGGTTATATGCTTCAGAGCTAATGTTGGCGTTAATGAAGACATATCCGGGGAAAAGTTTTTGCGCTTCCTGAACTTTTTGACCTTTTTTAATTTTAATCACTTGTTTTGATGGAACTAAAGCATCGACAACAAAACTACCCAAAGTGCCGCGCATAATCATTGATTTAATGTCCGAGGCCACCTTGTTTTCTTGGCCAGCCATGACATTTAATATATACCATTTATTTTCGTTAGTGCTCATCTTAGAAGAAAATCGAAGGGTTAAAATTTATAAACCGAAAATAATTCCGATAATTTTTGAAATAATAAAATCAGCGAACAGAATCATCACAGAAACCACCACAATAGTGACCAAAATAGTCACGGTTGTGATATAAGTTTCTCTTTTTGAAGGAAAATGGAGTTTCTTCAACTCATCAATTACATCTTTAAAAAAATTTAGCGCTTTCAAAGCAATTTCAATTTGGATTAAAACGAAGTGGCAGGAGCGAGAGGAATCGAACCCCCAACCAACGGTTTTGGAGACCGCTACTCTACCAGTTGAGCTACGCTCCTAAAATCGGAAAAATTATTGAAAATCTTTAGTGTCTTTTGCCTTTTTAACAGTTTGCAGCTGACCCTCTTTTTCTTTAACTTTTCTTCTTTTTTCCTTATTTCATTTACACAATCTTTTTTATCTGCACTTACTTTGAATCTTACTCCTAAGTAAATCTTGTCAGTTAAATCATAGATTTGACTTTGTTATGCAGAGCAAAAGCTCTATCGGCACAATTGCTTGCACTACACATCAGAGATAAATCTCTGTGGGTCGATGCACAGAAGCAAAAAGTGCCGACAAAAACTATTTAATAATCTTAGAAACAACACCCGCACCCACAGTTCTTCCGCCTTCGCGAATAGCGAAACGAAGACCTTCTTCCATGGCGATTGGAGCGATTAATTCAACAGTGATTTTTACGTTATCACCAG
>JACCDM010258235.1_pt1 | contig 92246 bp, 61 predicted proteins | sample 7445851 | NCBI WGS metagenome assembly JACCDM01 (sample SAMN15323438, study PRJNA562643) | freshwater metagenome | isolation source: river surface water | place: USA:Blue River Watershed | collected 2017-08-16
TTAAACAAACGCTGTGGGATTGAAAAATTCTATCTATTTTAGCCCAAAAATATTAAAACTAAAATAGAACTATGGATTCAAACAACAACTTAGAAACACAACAGAAAGGCCATCCAAAAGGACTTTACTTGCTGTTCGCCACAGAAATGTGGGAGAGATTTAGTTACTACGGAATGAGGGGCTTACTGATGCTTTACATGACCAAATCCGTAATAGAAGGTGGTTTAGGATTTAATGATGATAATGCGGGTCTTATTTATGGCATTTATACAGGCTTGGTTTACCTTACGCCAATTATTGGAGGATGGTTAGCAGATACTTATATTGGTCAACGTAGGGCCATTACCATTGGTGGTATTACTATGGCCATTGGACAGTTTTTATTGTTTACATCAAGTGCTCAAAATATTACATTTTTTTACTTGGGATTGTTGTTGTTGATTTTAGGGAATGGATTTTTTAAACCCAATATTTCAACAATTGTTGGTCAATTATATGCACCAGATGACAAACGCAAAGATGCAGCATTTACCATATTTTACATGGGAATTAACTTAGGTGCATTTTTAGCACCATTGGTGTGTGGATTTTTGGCTGAAGATTACTTCGCTGTTAAAAATGCTGCAGGGGTGGTTACCAAATATGGTTTTGGATATGGTTTCTTAGCCGCTGGAGTTGGAATGGTTTTAGGTCAAATTTTATTCAATACTATGGCATTTAAATTATTAGGTGACCTTGGTGTAGTTCCAGGTGCAAAAAAGAATAAAGAAAATGCAAACAGCCAAGAAGTTCCACTAACAAGAGAAGAAAAACGTAGACTAACCGTTATCGTGATTATGATGTTGTTCAACATCTTCTTTTGGGCAGGGTTTGAACAAGCTGGTAGCTCTATCAGTTTATACACAGATCGCTATATAGATCGTCGTGTTACAGCTACCATGAGTTTTACTGATATTTTTTGGGTTATTCAATCTATTTTCCTAATGATTTATGCATTTCAGTTCTTTAAATTATCAAAATCTAATGATTCAACTGATAAAAAATCAATCAATAAGAGAATCGGCATTACTTTAGGAATTAATGCAATTGCATTTGTGGTTTATTATCTATTTAATAACAAAATTTGGAATGTGAATTGGGAAATACCAACTTCTTGGTTCCAGTCCGTTAATCCTTTGTTCATTGTACTATTAGGTCCTTTATTTACAATCCTTTGGACAGTATTGGGAAGAAAAGACAAAGAGCCAAATTCTATTATTAAAATGGGACTTGGAATGGTACTGCTAGGCGTAGGTTTCTTTTTAATGATTGGCGCTGCATATTCGCGTGGAGGTGATAACACAGATGTAACTGTTAAAGCTAATTTAATGTGGCTAGTAGGCACATATTTGATTCATACAATGGGTGAACTTTGTTTGTCTCCAGTTGGATTGAGTTTGGTTACCAAATTAGCTCCATTGCGTTTGGGATCTTTGATGATGGGAGTTTGGTTCTTGAGTAGCTTTGTTGCTAATTTCCTTTCAGGTTTCTTGGTACAATTCTTTGGTAAATATGGTGCCATGAATATCTTTGAAATTATTTCAATTATTGTAATTGCATTAGGATTGGTTGTTGTGTTCCTTAACCGTACATTATTAAAAATGATGCACGGAGTAAGATAAATTAAACTTTATTTTAGAATCTATAGAAGAGGCTGTATTTTTACAGCCTCTTTTTTTATGGAAAAAATCAAACACCCAAAAGCCTTAACCTTTTTGTTTTTCTCAGAAATGTGGGAAAGATTCGGTTATTACCTCATGATTGGCATTTTTACACTCTATCTAAAAGATGTAGAAAAAGGATTTGCCATGACAGAAAAAGAAGCTTCTGATTTATACGGAACTTTCATTGCTTTGGTGTTTTTAACTCCTTTTGTTGGTGGATTGCTCGCCGATAGGCTTTTAGGTTACCGTAAATCTATTTTAATTGGAGGGATATTAATGGGTATCGGCTACTGTTTGATGTCGGTGCACAGCGAAATAGCCCTATACACCGCAATTACCTTGGTTGTTGTAGGAAATGGATTCTTTAAACCCAACATTTCAACCCTGTTAGGAAATGTATACAACGAACCTAAGTATCTCTCAATGAAAGATGCCGGTTATAACATCTTTTACATGGGAATTAATGTTGGTGCATTCATTTGCAATTTCTTTGGAGCCATTCTTTACAATATGCTTGGTTGGGGTGCGGCTTTTATTGCTGCGGGAATAGGGATGTTTTTGGGCGTTATCATTTTCATGATTGGTACCAAACATTATAAACATGCCGATGTAATCAAACCAAAATTGGATTCTGAAATGTCGCTAGGTAAAATTTTCGGCATCATATTGCTTCCATCTGTAGCTTTCGGATTAATTGGATATTTCTTGCCGTTTACAATGGTGAGCTCTAAAACAACCGATGCTTTTTTATTAGGATGTATTCCTGTTGTGCTTTTCTATGTGATGCTTTACCGAAAATCCCCCAAAGAAGAAAAATCACAAATTGGTGCAATGCTTGCAATTTTTGCTGTTGTAATTGCATTTTGGGCTGTTTTTAAACAAAATGGATCCACTTTAAATACCTGGGCCGATCGTTATACGGACAGAGAAGTTCCAGCTTCAGTTTTACCTGTAATTAAAAGTGTGAAACTCGCAGAAAAGATTGATTACAACAAAGATTCAGTGGCTTACTTGGATAATCAGTTTAGGCCAATTAAAAAAGGCGCAAAAGAATACAATTATCCCAATTACTTCAAAAATTATGATGGCGCAAAAATGCCAAAAGAAAATGATTCAATTTTTGCATTTAATACAAATCTTTTTCAATCCGTGAATCCTTTTTGGGTGGTTGCCCTAACACCATTGGTATTGGCGTTTTTTGCATTTTTAAGAAGGAGAGGACTTGAACCTAAAACACCTACTAAAATTGCTTTAGGATTGTTTGTTTCTGCCTTGTCGTGCCTGGTTATGGTGGCTGCCGTTTACGCTTGTAACAACGGAGCCGAGAAATCCTCGCCAATGTGGTTCATTTCTTCGTATGCTGTTATTACAATCGGTGAACTTTTTTTAAGTCCAATGGGATTGTCCCTGGTATCAAAACTAAGTCCTCAAAGATTAACTGCCCTTATGATGGGAGGTTGGTTCCTTGCTACGTCTATCGGAAATAAGCTATCAGGCGTTTTGAGCTCATTGTGGGACACTTACGACAATAAAGCCAATTTCTTTTATGTAAATACCATTCTGTTGCTGTCAGCGGCTTTGTTGTTATTCTTCATGTTAAAGAAATTGAATAAAGTAATGGGGTAATACATTCAATTTGTTGTACAGTACAATCAAAATTGCGATGATTCTAAATTTTTAGATTTCATCGGTTGTAGAACATTATTAAAACAAGGAATAAGACTTTGAGGCATTTATTTTTGAGGGATAAAATGCCAAAAAATTTGATCGGAAAATACGTTAATCGTATTTAAGCGTTGATTCGTTTTGCCTCGCTAAGAAGAGCATCTTTTTCAATTGGAACTACGCCTGTCTTTTCACAAACCAATCCACCAGCTAAATTGGACAATTCAGCCAAAGTTTTGATATCTGTGTTAAGTGCCAAGCACAAAGCTGCAACACTTACAACAGTATCACCAGCACCACTTACATCGGCAATGTTGCGAATGTGAGCTGGGATAATATGATGTATTTCTCCTTGCTTAATTAATACACCTCTTTCACTTAAAGTAACCATTGAAATAGAATTCCCTAACTCTTTCTCTAACAAAGAAACAGCAACCAATACATCCTCTAGAGTATCTAGATTGTTTTCAATGTTCAAACCTTCTTTAATTTCCTTCAAATTGGGCTTAAACAAAGTTGTTTTCTTGTATGTTAAGAAATTTGATTTCTTAGGATCAACAATGGTTGGTTTATTGGCAGTATTTGCCTTTTGAATGAATTTTTCGATGTTCTTGCTGTGCAAAACCCCCTTGTTGTAATCTTCGAAAATCACAACGTCTGCATTTTCTAATTCACGGTCAAAATGCTCTTCTAACAAAAAACTATCGAGGGTATCAATTTCTGTTTTGATTTCGTGGTCAATTCTTAACAACTGATGATTATTTCCCAAAACACGTGTTTTGGTGGTGGTTTTCCTTTTGTCGCTGCTCAATATAGCGCGAGAAGTTAAACCTTGCTTGTCTAACAACAATCTCAAATCTTCGCCTTCCTTGTCCTTACCAATAACAGAACATAAAATTGGAATACCGCCCATTGCTTTTATATTCAGTGCAACATTTCCAGCACCACCAAGTCGTGAATCAAAATTGGTTACATCAACCACTGGCACAGGTGCTTCTGGTGAAACACGATCAACCTTTCCAATGATGTAATTGTCGACCATTACATCGCCAACAATCAGTACTTTTAAACCATTGAAATTCTTAAAAAGCTCGTCGAAGTTGATTTTGTTTGTCATTGTTGCAAATATACCTACAATTTTAATTAAATAAGCTGTTTTAAGGCTTTGGAAATGCGTTCTACAGATTCTATGATTAAATTTTCAGAAGTAGCATAGGAGAGACGTATGCAATTAGGAGAACCAAAAGCAGTTCCAGCTACGGTTGACACTTCAGCTACTTCTAGTAAAAAGAGACATAATTCATCAGAAGTTTCAATTTTTTTACCGTTGTAAGATTTCCCTAAAAAATGAGAAACATCTGGAAAATGATAAAAAGCGCCATCAGGTTGAATGTTCTTCAATCCCTCAATTTCTGAAAGTTTATCAAACATTAAATTTCTTCGTTTTTCAAAAATATCCCTCATTTCAACAACAGAATCTTGATTTCCTGTCAAAGCTTCAACGCCAGCAGCTTGAGCCACGGAGTTTGCGCCGCTTGTAATGAGTCCCTGAATTTTGTCGCAAGCTTTCACCAAATCAGCTGGTCCAGCCAAGTAACCAATTCTCCAGCCTGTCATGGCATATCCCTTTGATAAGCCATTAATTACAGCCACTCTGCCTTTCATGGAAGGGAATTCAGCGATAGAATAATGACGGTCAACATAGTTGATTTTCTCATAAATCTCATCGCTTAAAACAAAGATATTTGGATATTTTTCTAATACATTTACCCATGAAGATAATTCATCATAACTCATCACAGATCCACTTGGGTTGCATGGAGAAGAGAATATGATTAACTTAGTTTTATCGGTAATTTGCGATTCTAATTGAGCTGCCGTAACTTTATAATTGTTTTCAACTTTTCCTTCAATTTCAACTGAAACACCACCGGCATAAGTAACCATCGATGGGTAACTTACCCAAAATGGAGCTGGCAACAATACTTCATCACCAGGATTTACTAGGGCCAAAACTGCATTTAATAAACTTTGTTTTGCACCATTACTCACAATGATTTCAAGCGGACTAAACTCTAAATTATTTTCAGTCAATAATTTATTCGAAATAGCCGTTCTTAATTCAAGGGTTCCAGATACAGGAGTATAATGTGTTTGGCCATTCAACATGGCTTTATTAGCGGCTTCGCAAATATTTTTTGGAGTATCAAAATCAGGCTCACCAATACTCAAACTGATGATGTCTTTGCCTTTTTCCTTCAATTCTCTCGCCAATTTGGTCATGGCAAGTGTTTGACTCTCTATTACAGTTTCTAGTCTTTTGCTGAGATTCATGATGTATTATACAATATTAGCAATCCTTTTTTAAAAAAACGTAAAGAAATGTTATAATTTTGCTACGAATGAAAATCTTGTTTGTTGCAAACCGTGTGCCTTATCCTCCGTTTAGGGGTGATAAGTTAAAAATTTACAATTTGGCCATGGAATTGTGCAAAAATCATGAATTACATCTCATAACCATTGCAGAGAATCAAGAAGATATTGATTCTATCAACGAATTAAATAAGGATATTTTAAGCGATGATAATCAAAAATTTAGGTTGTTTCATTCTATTCATGTTGAATATCAACCCAAATGGATGTCTGCACTGAAAGCCATCTTCGGATTGTTATCTTTTCGTCCATTGCAAGTGGCATTTTTTAGGTCTAAAAAGTTCCAAAAAAGACTCAATAATGTGTTAAAAAACAATGAATTCGATGTAATTCATGTACAACACATCAGAATGGCCCAATATTTTGAGGGACAAAATTGCAGCAATGTTATTTTAGATTTGCCTGACGCGTTCAGTTTATACTGGAAAAGGCGTGTTGAAAAAAGCAACTCCTTTGTTAAGAAATGGTTTACCAATTTGGAATTCAACCGATTGTTTCGTTATGAACAAAAGATGATTCCAAACTTCAAGAAAGTTTTGGTGTGTAGCAAAGAAGATCAAGAATATTTGAATCATCACACTGGATTTCCGGTTGAGTTGCTTCAAAACGGAGTAAATACTGAAGTTTTTTCACCAAGGGATATTCGTTATATAGAAAATAGGGTTCTATTTACGGGCAACATGGATTATGCACCCAATATTGATGCTGTAACTTATTTTGCTGAACAAATTTGGCCAGAAGTAATAAAAGAAATCCCTAATGCACAGTTTGTAATAGCGGGTCAACGTCCTGTTCAAAAGGTTCTATCGTTAGAATCCGATAACATATCGATAACTGGTTTTATTCCAAACTTAGCAGATGAATATGCCAAAGCACATGTTGTAGTTTCCCCACTTAGAATAGGTGCGGGAACACAAAACAAAGTATTAGAGGCATTATCGATGGATATTCCAGTGGTGAGTACCAATGTGGGATATGCGGGACTAGAATTAAACCCTGGAGAAGGAATAGCACTATCTAATTCAGCCGAGGAATTTGCTCAAAACGTGATTGCCATTTTAAAAGACAAAGATTATCGCAATAGCCTTGGGGTTCAAGGAGGTTTAAAAATAAGAAAACGGTTTTCTTGGACAGGCATTGCACTGCAATTAGAGGCTTATTGTCAAGAAATTACAGCCTCAAATTGAACAAGTTGTTCACACAATAACAATATCCTTGTTTGATTTTTTTACTTTTGATTCTAACTATGAATCATAAGTTAAATACGAACCTTTTGGTGGTTTCCTTATTGTGCATTTCGCATATCACTTTTGCACAAAAAGGCAATTCACCTACGCCTAAAAACGACATTTCGAAGGATTTAAAATCGAAAGATAGTTTGACAAAAGCGTTTCTTGGACAAATTAAATTCCGAATGATTGGTCCCGCAACCACAAGTGGACGAATTGTTGACTTAGCGGTAAATCCAGACAATCATTCAGAATATTATGTAGCTGCGGCTTACGGTGGAGTTTGGAAAACAAAAAACGCTGGAACAACTTTTGAGCCAATTTTTGATAATTATGGCACTCAAAGTATAGGATGTTTGGCCATTGACCCTCAAAATACAAATGTTATTTGGGTTGGTACAGGTGAAAACAACAATCAACGTTCTGTAGGCTATGGCAATGGCTTGTACAAGAGCCTAGATGGTGGTAAATCATTCACCAACGTGGGATTGAAAACCTCTGAACACATTGGGATGATTAAAATTAATCCTAGCAATTCGAAAGATATTTGGGTTGCTGCCTATGGTCCACTTTGGAAAGAAGGTGGAGAAAGAGGTTTATATCATTCTACCGATGGTGGTAAAACTTGGGTTTTGGCATTGAATGTATCCAAAAACACAGGGTGCAACGAAATACATTTTGATCCATATAATTCAAATGTAATTTATGCTTCATTTCATCAAAGAAGAAGACATGAATGGACCTATTTAGGCGGTGGTCCTGAAAGTGCTATTTACAAATCAGACGACAATGGGGTTACTTGGAGCAAACTTTCTAATGGATTGCCAAATGGCGATGTAGGTAGAATTACAATGGCTCTTCCTAAACAAAAAGGATTAATTTATGCCATGATTGAGGCTGCAAACGACAAAGGTGGTGTTTTTGTTTCAACCGATCATGGAGCAAGTTGGAACAAGGTAAATTCTTTAACAACTGCCGGAAATTATTACCAAGAAATATTTGTAGATCCAGTAAATCCAGCCAAAATTTTCGTGATGGACACTTATGTGAAAGTTTCTGAAGATGGCGGAGTAACATTTAAAAACCTAGGTGAAGCAAATAAACACGTAGACAATCACGCAATTTGGATTAATCCCAACAATACCAATCATTTGTTGGTGGGATGTGATGGCGGTTTATATGAAACTTTTAACTATGGTAAAGATTGGAATTTTAAAGATAACCTAAGCATTACGCAGTTTTATCGGGTTTCAACGGATAATGCGAAACCATTTTATAACATCTATGGTGGAACCCAAGATAACAATTCATTGGGCGGACCTAGTAGAAATAATTCGGCAAATGGAATTTCCAATGCTGAATGGTTTGTAACCGTTGGAGGAGATGGTTTCAAATCGCAAATAGATCCACAAAATCCCAATATTGTTTACAGTCAATGGCAATACGGTGGATTAATTCGTTTTGATAAAAAAACGGGTGAATCAATGGATATCAAGCCTGTGACCAATTTTGGTACAGGTGCTTTGAAATGGAACTGGGATGCTCCTTTAATTATTAGCAAATACAATAACCGAAAATTGTATTTTGCCGCAAACAAAGTTTTCATGTCGGAAGATATGGGAAATTCTTGGAAATTGATTTCCAATGATTTAAGTAGGGGTATTGATAGAAATACTTTACCTGTTATGGAAAAGGTTTGGGGATTAGATGCTGTTGTAAAAAATCAAAGTACAAGCATCTATGGAAATATTACAGGTTTAAGTGAAGGTGCCAAAGGTCAACTTTATGCTAGCACAGATGATGGACAAACTTGGGTAACCAATGATGATGGTGCAACATGGACAAAAATGAGTGAGGTATTTCCAAATGGTCCTGCTGCTGCAAAAAATGGTGCAGGTTATCCTTTTGTGAGCATGATTCAAGCTGGTAGAAATGCCAATACCGTGTTTGCTGTTTTGGATCATCACCGTTTTGGAGATTTCCAACCTTATGTTTACAAATCAATTGACAATGGTAAGACATGGACAAAAATCACAAATGGATTGCCAGAAAATGGTCCTGTAAAATGTATTTTAGAAGATAATTTTGATTCAGACATTTTGTTAGTAGGGACGGAATTTGGTTTTTACATTTCAATTAACGGTGGACAATCATTTATCAATTGGCAGGGTGGTTTACCTCCAATTGCTATCAAAGATGTTGTTCAACAAAACGATCAAGATGATATAGTATTGGCAACATTTGGTAGGGGATTTGCGGTTTGTGATGATTACGATCGTATCCGAGAGTTCAAAGCAGGATTAAATAACCAATCAAAAGAGACGGCAAAAATCCTCAATACACCAACAGCTATGCTTTATATTTCTTCAACGCCATTGGGTGGATCGGGAAATGGCTATAAAGGTGCATCTCGTTTCATGGGTGCAAATCCTACTGAAAAAGCAGTTATCTATTATCAATTAACTAAAGAATATCCCTCAATAAAATCAAGACGCGAAAAGAAAGAGTCTGAGAATTCAAAAAATCCAAACGCATTGATTTACCCATCGAAAGATTCGATTCTCGCGGAGAATTTAGAAAAGGCTCCAAAATTATTCATGTCGGTTTATCAAAACACCGACAAGTTTGGTGATGTGAAAAGTCTGAAAAATATTTTAGTGGCTCGTTGGAATATTTCAACTTCCAAAGGATGGAACAAAACAGAATGGAATTTGAAACATAGCATCAAGCCAGTAATCTTGAAAACTGATGCTAAAGCAGAAACAAGTTGGGGGCCATTTGTGAATCCTGGTGAATATTCCTTGGTTATAGAAGAATATTTCAATGGAAATTATCAGGCAATTAGTGCACCAATTTTACAAAGAGTTCAATATTTATATGAGCCAACCGTTCCATTTGATCAAAACCGGAATCAAAAAATTGAAACAATGAACAACGTGAGAACTGAAATGGAACTCACAGAGAACAAATTTAACAAGTTAAAATCTGGAATTGCAGCAATTGGACAATCTATTCAGCATTATTCAGTTTCAGGGTCTACCTATGTATTTTATGAAACTGTATCCAAAGAATTGGATCAAATAAATATATCGCTTTATGGCAATCAAACTCTAGCTGCTAAGGAATTTGAGACAGAAGATGGAATAATTTCGAGATTTTGGAATGCCTATTATTCAACTTTTGATGCACTGAATGCACCAACTGAAACACATTTCCAAGTTTTTAGCGATGTGAAATCTCAGTTAGACATTCTCAATACCAAGTTTGAAACTTTAAAAAATCAATACAATGATTATTTAAGAGCAAATCCTGGATTGGGTCAAATGCCTTTCATGTGGTAACTAATTGAATTGTAATCAATAAATAAACAAAAGGCTACCAATTTACGGTAGCCTTTTTTTATTGTTTAACTTCTAATTTAGGGATATCGAAACCTAATGATTTTAATCGGGCTTTATCTCTGTCTAAAGTTGTTTTAATTTGTAAGATTTTCTCTTTTATTTTCTCCTTGAAATCTTGATGGGTGTACCTAAAATGAAAAACATGGGTATTTAATCCTTCTAATTTGTTCGTAGACAAGTTGATACCATAGTTAAAATTGAATGTGCCAAAAAAGGTTAATCCTAATTCCGGACGAAAAATAAATGCTTTATTTCCATTGAAGTCTGTAATGAATTGTCCCTCAAGAGCCTTGTTGAACAATAATCCGGACTTGGAAATACCCAAATTAAGTCCGTAAAAGTATTTATGTTGAATGCTTGAAGAAACAGCATATTGAGCATTCAAATGAATTTCTTGGAATTTTGAGATGGAAATCAATTCTCGTTTTCCATGAGAAATTCCCATTTCTAGTGTTTTAATACCCTGAGCCATATAACCCATATTGAAATAATTGCCTTTAATTTCAAGTAGTGATTTATAATCTACAACCAAAGATTTATATAAACCTTTTATTTCGGTGAATGCTTTATATAAAGCTATTGCTGAAATCATAGGGTTTTTCAAATCTAATTGGATGGTATCTTTACGAACTTCCTTAGAAATAGTATCTGTTTGAGAATACAGAATATTTTGAAATAAACTAAGGAGAACAATGGATAGAAAATATTTCATTGGTCAAAGTTAATTTATTTGAACAAGCAAAAAAAAAGACCACTACAAGTAGTGGTCTTTTTTTGCATAAAATGCAAATATTATTATTTTTTATTTTTGCAACATTCGTCACCTTTAGAGCAAGGAACGTCGTTATCTTGTTCACAAACTGGCTCACCAGAGCAACCTTTGTGTTTTTCAACTTTACCTTTGCAACAATCTTTAGCTTCGCCACCAATCCATTTGCCATTTTCATCGTAATGAGCCATGCACATTGCTTTTTCTTCAGGGCTACATTTTAAACTATCACACATTGCAGCACATTGATCTTTGGTTAAAGTAGCGCATTTGCTCATGTCGCATTTGCCCATTTCTTTGCAATGATCAGCAGACATTTCAGTGCATTTGTCATTTTTTGGTGTTTCACCAAAAGTTTTACCTGCAATAAATGGAGCAATAACCAAAGAAACGATAGACATCAATTTGATCAAGATATTCATTGAAGGACCAGAGGTATCTTTGAAAGGATCACCAACAGTATCACCAGTTACAGAAGCCTTATGTGGTTCAGATTTTTTGTAGAAAGTTTCGCCGTTGATATCAACACCTTTTTCGAAAGATTTTTTAGCGTTATCCCAAGCACCACCTGCATTTGATTGGAAAATACCCATCAATACACCAGATACAGTTACACCAGCTAAAAGACCACCTAAAACTTCAGGACCAAATACAAAACCAACAATTACAGGAGTAATCAAGGCAATTGCACCAGGGTACATCATTTCACGAATAGAAGCTTTTGTAGAAATTGCTACACATTTTTCGTATTCTGGTTGTGCTTTGTATTCCATAATACCTGGAATTTCACGGAATTGACGACGAACCTCGTTCACCATATCCATTGCAGCACGACCTACCGCTTGAATACACAATGCAGAGAATACAAATGGAATCATACCACCTACAAACAAACCAGCCAATACAGGGGCTTTGTAAATATCAATTGCATCGATACCAGCAATACCAACGAAAGCAGCAAATAAAGCCAAAGAAGTTAATGCGGCAGATGCAATGGCAAAACCTTTACCAGTAGCAGCAGTAGTATTCCCTACAGCGTCTAAATTGTCTGTACGCTCACGAACTTCAGGAGGTAATTGACTCATTTCAGCAATACCACCAGCGTTATCGGCAATTGGTCCGAAAGCATCAATAGCCAATTGCATAGCTGTTGTAGCCATCATACCAGCAGCTGCAATGGCAACACCATACAAACCAGCGAAATAGTAAGAAGCCATGATACCACCAGCCAATGTAAGAATTGGGATTACAGTAGATTTCATACCAACAGATAAACCAGCAATAATGTTGGTTGCGTGACCTGTAGAAGATTGTTGAATGATTGAATTCACAGGAGCTTTACCCATAGCAGTGTAATATTCAGTTACAATACTCATGATAGCACCAACAACTGTTCCCACAAAAATTGCAGCAAATACGTTTAATTTAGTGAATTGATAATCACGAATGATCATTGTATCAGGCAACATCCAATTTACAACAAAATAAGAAGCTACAACTGTTAAAATCATTGAAGACCAGTTACCCAAATTCAATGCATTTTGTACATTTGATTTTTCATCTTTAATTGTAACAAACCAAGTTCCGATAATTGAGAAAATGATACCCAAACCACAAATTACCATTGGTAATAGGATAGGAGCCATTCCACCAAAATTATCAACTGAAACGATTTCTTGTCCCAATACCATCGTTGCTAAAATAGTAGCAACATAAGAACCAAATAAATCAGCACCCATACCAGCAACGTCACCTACGTTATCACCAACGTTATCGGCAATAGTTGCAGGGTTTCTAACATCGTCTTCTGGGATACCAGCTTCCACTTTACCTACTAGGTCAGCTCCAACGTCGGCAGCTTTGGTGTAAATACCACCACCAACACGGGCAAAAAGTGCAATTGATTCAGCACCTAAAGAGAAACCAGTTAATACTTCAATTGCAGTTTTAACGGTATTCTCACCTAAATGACCGAAAATATTTAAAAAGGCGATAAATAATCCTCCCAAACCTAAAACTGCCAAACCAGCAACACCTAATCCCATTACAGTTCCACCTGTAAAAGATACATTTAATGCATGTTTCAAACTTGTACGAGCTGCTTGAGTAGTACGAACGTTTGCCTTAGTGGCAACATTCATACCAATGTATCCAGCATAAGCTGAAAATACAGCACCAATTACAAATGCAATTGAAATGATCCAACTCGAATGAATCTGAATTCCGTTTACTTCATGAATTGTACCTGAATAGGCCAATAATGCAGCTGCAAAAAGCACAAAAATGCTTAAAACTTTCCATTCAGCCTTCAAGAAGGCCATAGCACCTTTCGCAATGTAACTTGCTAATCGTTGCATGTTTTCATCACCAGCATCTTGCTTGCTTACCCATGCACTTTTGATTGCCATGACAATGAGTCCAACAATACCAAATGCAGGAATGAGATAAAGAATTATGTCTTTCATATTTTTTTGTTCTATTTTATTCTAAAATGATTTTAGGGGCGCGAAAATAATTAATCTTGAACAGATATCACACTTTTTTTATTAAATTGATACTATTTAATGATTATGTGGGTTATTTTTTGTTTTCAATAATCACAGGATTTGTTGATTTTACATCATTTTGAATCACTGAAACAAATGCAACACCATTGTAATTGCTTATGTACTTCAATTTTAAAACGCCTTGATTATCAATTATTTGATTCTTGTATGAATGTATTAGTTGTCCCAAATTATTTGTAATCTCTACCGAAGCCAATGTATTTGGAGTGAATCCAGACAATTGAAACTCATCAGAAATTGGATTAGGACTTACACTAAATTCAGTTTTGCTCAATTTGTGGCTAGAATTTACATGTTGAACCGCAGTTCTAACCAACATACTTTGATTGATGTATGTTCCAGATCCTGTTGTTTCTAACTTCACAGCAGTAACAGCGTAAATATATTTACCAGATGTCCAATTACAATCATCCACAAAAAAAGTATCCAGGGTATTTGAACCAGTACCGCACAATTCTCTTGCCAAACGAATCTCATTCTTTACGGTATCAATTCGGTATACATTGTAAGAATCTGCATCAGCACTTTTATTCCAATTAAGCATTATATTTCCTTTAGAAGAAACGGCAGTTAAGTTTTTTACTGGTTTTACATGATTCATTGTCAATGTTGGATCTCCAAGCAATTCAATAAAAACACCCCTCCAAGAACCATTAAATTGTCCATTAAAGTATTCTGCATCGTTATTTACTGTAAGCCTTGCACCATATCCAATGTTCATTCCTAGTCCCATGTGATGCAAATACCACTTAGGAATACCACCCCAACAAACATTGAATGAACCTGCGCAAAGAGAGGCTTTCAATAAGTTGTTTTTTGAATCGTAATCACCAAAATAACTCCCTGCCAAAATAGTAAAAGCATTTTTAAAAGTGCCTTTATATGATGCAAAATTGGTAGATGTTCCAATGCCGCTGCATGAATTATAAGATCCAGCACCACATCCGTAGCTCCACAAATAAGAACCATTGTTTTGTTCAGTAAAATAATCTTTGGTATCTGAAACACTATCTATACCGACAAAACAAGGCAAATTATGATATCCAGTTGATGCCAAATTCAATCCAGTAAAATTATTGTCAATCAAGGCTCTTTTTACAAATGAAATTTCTCCCATTCTAAAGTTGTGAACCCTGTCTAGATACTCTTTGGTTAGTTGAGTATCATTACTGGAAAATGCGCCCATATCAAACATATCCAAACGTCCAATTTCAAGTTCAATAAGTCCTGGAGAAACAGATTGGTCAAATTTGCCATCTTTTGGTACGTTATGATGCCTAGTAGAAGCTCCTGTAGTGCAATTAACTGAGTTATCAGACCATACACCATCAAAATCCCCATAATAACAATCAGCAGGCCAAGCACCTGTGTGATTCCCAGAACCTTCAACGTGACCATCTGGTGGTGGACGATCCCCACTTGAAGAGAAATTACCGGAATATGGCACCGGAACATGTCCTATTATATACAATGTTTTAGGCCTAGGTGAGGTTTGATCCATGATTTTTTGAATTTTAGATTTCACCACATTTACTTTTTCAGATCTTCCGGCATAGCATGACAAAACGGTCCATCCAGAATTCTCTAGATCTTTTTTCAAAGTTGAAATTTCATTTCTCAAAGAACTGATATATGCACTATCAATCAATAATATTACGCCACCTTTTTTTACAGCAGGTTGAAATTTATTGCCAGCAAAAATATAGCCCAATGCTTCAGTTGATGTTGATTTAACCTTAGCAATTAAATATTCTTTAGAAACTACACCAGTATTTTCAGTGAATTTATAGGTAGTTCCCGATAAAGATGTTACTTTGGTAAAATTGGCATCTCCGAAATTTCTGGAATAAACTTCAAAAGTTCCTGCGTAAGACTCTTGAGGCCAATTTATGGTAATTTGATTATTAATTATTTTAGCCTCGAGTTGCAATACTTGAGTTTTTGCAACTTGAGAATATGATACAACATAGCTCATTAAAAATAACACTAAGAGTGGTATTCGTTTGAGATTCAAGGGTAATTGTGTTTTCATGATTGGCAATTTAATGTGAAAAATATGATTTCGGGAAATTTTGTTAGCATATTGTGGAATATTCTGTAAAAGAGTAGATATTTTGATTTATTTTCGCAGCAAATTGATATAATGAAAAAAATATTCTTTTTGGCCTTGATATTTGGTTTGAATATCTTCGCCACATCACTAACAGCACAAACAGGTTCTAAAAAAACCAACGAACCTAAAGAGTCTGCTCCAAAAGAACTTGCTCCTGCTGTTCAGATTTACTTCGATAACAATAAGTTCGAATTAAAGAAAGAAGAAATCAAAAAACTTGATGCTTTAGTAGAAAAATTAAAATCTATCAAAGAATATCGCTTGGTATTAACAGGTCACACCGATAGTACTGGTAACGATGATTACAACATGAAGTTGTCAGAAAATCGTGTTGATGGTGTTTTTGATTATTTAACAGAAAAAGACATTGAAGAGTCTTTCATGGAATTGAAATATTTCGGACGTGCAAAACCACGTGAGAAAAATGAAAGTGATGCTTCAATGAAGGCAAGAAACAGAAGGGTAGAAATCACGATCATAGAAAAACCAAAACCAGTTGAAGTACCAAAGCCAGTGGTGAAAGGAGATACTTGTACCAGAGACACTACTGTTACTGTTGGAGCGGGTATGTCTATCACCATGAACAAATGTGAATACATTAGAATGTGTAAGTCAACTCCCGGTAAATGTGTAACTATCAGAAAAACCAGCGACATTATGGAAATCATCAAAAGTGGACATCCATTATCGCTAAAAGGCAATGAAGGATTGATTTGGGCTGGTATCATGGAATTCAAATTTCCTGGTGATACTTGTTTGAGCAAACCATTTACCGCAACTGTTAAAGTTGATGGTTTAGATGCCTACAAGAGAGCAAAAATCAAATTGTTGGTAAAAGATGAAAAAACTGGCAAATTGAAAGCTTCTTCTGATCGTGAGAAAAAAATTGTTGCTGATAAATCAGACAAAAAGAAAGAAGTGATTAAATACGCTGTAACGGTAAAATGTCCTACTAGCAAAGACAAAGAAGGAACTGTTTTTGTTGCTGGTGGAGCAGGAAAAGGAAAAACAGCAATTATTAAGGATAAAACAAACCAAATCGACAGAGTATTTGTTGTGCAAGAAGGAGATCCTTCAAATAATTTACCTTTAACAATTATTGAAGGTGATAAGAAGGACAATGTTTTCACAGTGAAATACAGCAAATTATCTGAAGCACAATTTATTTTCCAATTGAACGATGGTTCATATACTTCAATGATGCCGGTAAGTCAAGTAAGACCAACCAAGGTTAAAACTGAACTTCGTAAAAAATACAAAATCAAAGTAAAACACTTAAAAGATTAAGATTCTGAATCATGGAGCGTTTAACGTCAAGATCTAAAGATGTAGTAAATAAAAAAATGAACTTCTGGGAGAGAATATATCTCCCAGCAGTTTTTGGTGGGATGTGGATCACCTTGAAACATTTTTTTAAGAAAAGCAATACCATTCAATATCCTGAAGTAAAAAGACCCATGAGTCAAATTTTTCGTGGTCAACATGTGTTAAAACGTGATGAACAGGGAAGAGAAAGATGTACGGCATGTGGACTTTGTGCAGTAGCTTGTCCAGCTGAGGCCATTACGATGGTTGCAGCAGAACGTACAAATGAGCAAGCGAATTTGTACAGGGAGGAAAAATATGCAGCAACATATGAGATTAATATGTTGCGTTGTATTTTCTGCGGGTTGTGTGAAGATGCTTGTCCAAAAGAAGCAATCTTTCTAACCGATAGAATTGTGGATGCAAATTTCGGTAGAGATGAATTTATCTATGGAAAAGACAAATTAGTTGAACCGATTGATGAAAGAATTGACGTTAGTAAACGTCAGGTGTGGGATTATCAAGAAACCAAATAATGCAAATTTCAAACTTACCTTTACCATTTTTGATATTATCGTTTATCACGATATTGTGTGCACTTTATGTAGTGACGAGTAAAAATCCAATTCACAGTGTTCTAGCTTTGATCCTGACATTCTTCAGTATTTCAGCGCATTATGTATTGTTAAACGCCCAATTTTTAGCCATTGTTAACTTAATGGTTTACGCGGGTGCAATTATGGTTTTATTCTTATTTGTTTTGATGTTATTAAACTTAAGCAAAGAATCAGAACCTGTAAAATCTAATCTTTGGGGAGTTGCTGCAGCAATTTCAGCAGGTTTACTTTTGATTGTTGTTACAGCGGCTTTACAAAAATCTGGTGTTGCTATCATGAAAGGCAATGCTCCTGAAATTGGATTGGTGAAAAACTTGGGTAGAGTTTTGATGACAGAATATTTGGTGCCATTTGAACTTTCAGGTATACTTTTTATTGCCGCGATGGTTGGTGCTGTTCTTTTAGGAAAAAGAGATTCTGAAAAGAACGATATTTTATTTAATAACGAAAATCAAGAAAATGCTTAATATTTTTCAAAGTTTAGATATAAGTCATTACATCTATTTGAGTTGCGTACTCTTTAGTATTGGATTGTTTGGCGTATTGTTTAGAAGAAACGCAATTGTTTTATTGATGTGCATTGAACTCATGTTAAATGCAGTGAATTTATTATTTGCAGCATTTTCTGAATACATGGGTGACAAAGACGCGAATGGTCAAATGTTCGTATTCTTTATCATGGTAGTTGCAGCAGCGGAAGCAGCTGTAGGATTGGCAATTTTGGTAATGGTTTATCGAAACACTCGTAAAACCGATGTGAGTTTCTTAGATAGCTTAAAAGACTAATGAATAGTGTTGCGTTAATATTGGGATTACCGTTAGCCGGTTTTCTAGTAAATGGTATTTTGGGGAAATCTTTGCCAAAATCAGTTGTAGGATGGTTGGGTACATTTGTCGTTTTAGCTTCATTCGTTTTGGCTATTGGTGCCTTCAACGGACTTAGACTAAATGCGAGCAATGAAATCAACCTCAATTTATTTACATTCTTGAATGTAAATAACTTCCATGTAGACTTTGCTTTCAAATTAGATCGATTATCGGTTATTATGACCATGATAATCACGGGAATTGGAACACTCATTCATTTATATTCAATGGCATACATGCATGAAGATGAAGGTTTTTACAAGTTCTTTGCTTATTTAAACCTATTTATTTTCAATATGTTGGTTCTGGTTTTAGGGTCAAATTTCATGATGTTGTTTTTTGGATGGGAAGGCGTTGGTTTGTGTTCTTATTTATTAATTGGCTTCTGGTATAAAAACTTAGAATATGGAAAAGCTGCAAGAAAAGCTTTTGTCATGAATAGAATCGGAGATCTTGGATTATTGATGGGGTTATTTTTAATTTTCCACCAATATCAATCTCTAGATTACAACATTGTGTTGCCAAAAATCGCTGATGGTTCAACATCTCAATACATGTTAACCGCAATCAGTCTTTGTTTGTTTGTTGGTGCAATGGGTAAAAGTGCTCAAATTCCATTATATACCTGGTTACCAGATGCAATGGCAGGTCCAACACCAGTTTCAGCATTGATACATGCTGCAACCATGGTAACGGCTGGTGTTTATTTGGTTGTTCGCTGTCAAGTTTTATATTATTTATCCCCTATAACCAATGAAGTTATCATGTATGTAGGATTGGCTACTTCATTAATGGCAGCTTTTATTGGATTAAAACAAAATGATATTAAAAAAGTATTGGCCTATAGTACTGTAAGTCAACTAGGCTTAATGTTTGTTGCTTTGGGATGTGGTGCCTATACAGCTGCTATGTTCCATTTGGCTACACATGCATTTTTTAAGGCATTATTGTTCTTGGGTTCTGGTAGTGTGATTCATGCAATGCACCACGAACAAGACATTCGAAAAATGGGTGGTTTGAAATCTAAAATGCCCATTACTTACATCACATTTTTAATTGGAACACTTGCAATCACTGGATTTCCATTTTTGTCAGGATTTTTCTCAAAAGATGAAATTTTAATTGCTGCATTTGAACACAATAAATTGGTCTATGGATTATCGGTGTTTAGTGCTGCTATAACTGGACTTTATATGTTCAGAATGTTCTTTACAACGTTCCATGGAACATACAGAAATACCCACCATTCTTTTGATAAAGTACTTGAATCTCCTTGGCAAATGTCATTGCCTTTGATGGTTTTGGCTCTATTGTCGGTTTTGGGTGGATTATTGAACCTTCCTGCATATTTAGGAGAAAGTGTTTCTCATGGTTTGTCGCATTGGTTGGCACCAATCTTACCAATGGCTGAAAATCATTCAGAAATATCACATTCTACTGAATTTGTCTTGTTGGGTGTTGCTGTATTCATATTCTTGGTTGCATTTTTATATACTAGATATAAATATGTTAGCAAAAATCAAGTTCCTGAATCTGATGATCAAACACCAGCTGCTGGAAAATTATTATCAAATAAATTTTATGTAGATGAAATCTATCAGGCATTGATTGTTTCACCATTGGAATGGCTTTCTGATATCATTGATACAATTGTTGATTCCAGAATTATCTCTGGTACAATTAATGGAATCTCTGTTTCGCTGCAAAAAGTTTCTAATCTGAATAAATACATTCAAAATGGAAACATTGAATACTATTTGACGTTCATGGTAATCGCATTGGCGTTGTTTTTGGGCTTTAATTTATTGTTTTAACGTGGAAATTATCATTATACCTTTATTCTTGTCGATTTTAGCCTCTGTTTGGGGTTCTAAATTGAATAAATTTGTTTGGGGTTTACTATCTATGTCAACCATTATTGGCATGATTTGGGTAAAAAATCATTCAAACTTGCACAACGATGGACTCTGGCATACAGTTTACGACATGCCTTGGTTTTCTAATGGTATCCACTTTACAATTGGTATCGATGGTTTAACCGGTTTAATGTTGTTATTGACCAATTTATTGGCACCTATCATCATACTATCCATACAAAATGACAAACAGAAATCATTATTGCCTTTGATTTTGTTCATGCAAGCTGCATTAAATGGCGTTTTCATGGCGAAAGACGGTTTAATGTTTTACATTTTCTGGGAATTGGCGTTAGTACCAATTTATTTTATTTGTTTGTTGTACTCATCTAAGGATGCTTTCAAAACCACCATCAAGTTTTTTATTTACACTTTCGTGGGAAGTTTGGCTATGTTGGCTTCATTGATTTATTTATACTTAAAAACCGAAAATCATTCATTTGCTTACGATGAATTATTAGCCGTTCAATTAAATCATACAGAATCTATTTGGGTTGGTGCCGGATTTTTATTCGCTTTTGCTGTAAAAATTCCAATCTTCCCATTCCATTCTTGGCAAGCTAATACGTATACTTTTGCTCCTGCACAAGGTTCAATGCTATTATCAGGTATTATGCTAAAAATGGGACTTTATGGTCTTTTAAGATGGTATATGCCGGTTGCTGCAGAAAGTATTTCATTCTTTCAACCTATCATTGTTTTACTTTCTGTAATTGGGGTGCTTTATGGTGCTGTTATTGCAATGAGACAAAATGATTTAAAGAGATTGATTGCATTTTCATCGCTTTCTCACGTTGGACTTATTGCTGCAGGGTTCTTTACTTTATCAGAGATAGGTATTCAAGGAGGAATTTTACAAATGTTTGTTCACGGTATCAATGTAGTGGCTTTGTTTTATGTGGTAGAATTGATAGAGAAACATGCTGGTTCTAGAGAACTAAGTTCTTTGGGTGGAATTGCGAAATATAACCGTTTATTTGCCGCAGTTTATTTAATAATTGTGTTGGGAACAACGGCTGTGCCATTTACAAATGGTTTCCCAGGTGAATTCATGTTGTTGAAATCTGTATTTGATTACCACACAATTACCGGTGTATTTGCTGCCATCACCATTATTTTATGTGCAGTTTATATGTTAAGAATGTACCAATTTTCAATGTTAGGTGAAACAAAAGGAGATTTTGCACCTATTAGCATTAAACAAATTTGGCCTTTGCTTATTCTGGTTGCAATCATCATTATCATTGGTATTTCACCAATGTTAATTCTAGATAAAATTAATCCTGCAGTTCAAAAAATCATGTTAGAAATTTCAAATTCGAAAGGGGTGTTGTCGTGATAGGTATAGCTATAACTTTCATCGGTGCTGTTTTGGTGTTGTTTTTAGGTTTAAACAAGCAAGAATCTGCACTAAAGAACATAGCAGCTGTATTTTTATTTATTGCAGCAGCTTTGGCTATTTCTGAATCTTTAGGATTCATGAATTTTTCTGCAATTTCAAACTGGGCACCAAAATCAATGTTGAATTTTGAAAAAGGTGATTTAATGTTTGTGGGATTGTTGGCCGCAATTACTGGTGCCATCATCGCAATTTTCCCTTCTTCTGATTATAAAGGCGCCGATAAACTTGGGTTGATCATGTTAAGCCTCAATGGTGCTTATATTATGGTTGGTGCTGATAATTTGGTTATGTTGTTTTTAGGCATTGAAATTTTATCTATTCCACTTTATGTTTTGGCCGGTAGTGATAAATTAAGCCTTAGAAGCAATGAAGCTGCAATAAAATACTTCTTAATGGGTGCTTTTTCAACAGCAATCTTCTTGCTTGGATGCGCATTTATTTATGGAGGGACATCTACACTTTCGTTGTCTGAAATTGAAATCAGAATGTCTATTGTTGGTCATTTCGCAGAGTTCCCAGCTCTTGTTAAAGCAGGAGTACTTTTAATGTCAACAGGATTACTTTTCAAAGTTTCTGCATTTCCTTTCCATTTCTGGGCTCCAGACGTTTATGAAGGAAGTCCAAACAAAGTAACTACTTTCATGGCAGTTGTGGTGAAAATTGCAGGGTTTGTGGCGTTTGCAAACTTCTTGCAAGCGTTTAACGCTTTGGCAGTTTGGTCAAATCAATGGATCATTGTGCTTGCAATTGCAACCATCATTTTTGGTAATATCGCAGCAATCACTCAAAAGACAGTAAAACGCACCTTGGCCTATAGTAGTATTGCACATGCCGGATATTTATTGTTGTTCTTAATTACCCCAATGCAAGGAAATATGTGGGTTTTATTTGCTTATTCAGTAGCGTATGCATTATCTACATCAACCTTGTTTTATTTCAATGATTTATATTCTAAAGATGGTGAATATGGGTTTGATATGTTTAAAGGACTTTTTGTTGCAAACAAATCTGCTGCAATTCTCATTACAATCGCCTTATTTTCTATCGCAGGAATTCCAGTAACCGTTGGTTTTACTGCTAAATACTATCTGTTTACTAGTGCATTTGATATTTCTCCTTTGGCGGTTTGCATTGCCTTAATTGGCTCAGCAATCAGTATTGTGTATTATTTCAAAGGATTTAAAAATATCTTTACTGAAACAACATCAACCAATTCAAATCACTCTAATAAATTACACTGGATCGTTTATGTTTTGGTGTTGCTTTCAATTGCTTTAGGTATGTTCCCTTACTTATTTGAACGCTGTTTCTAATAAATGATACATTTCACAAAAAGCCCCAAACAATGCTTTGGGGCTTTTTGTTTTAGTATATAATTCGAAGAATATCAATGGTCTTGTTGTGTTGCAAAAAGTATTGAATCTTATATGATAAATAGGTGATTGGTGATTTTTTCTATTTTGCAAACAATGATTTCACCGAACAATTTTGTTGGAAAGTATGAACTTTATCTATTTTAACATTTTGATAGTAATAAATTTATACATACTTGTATAGAAAGTGCATTCAAGTCATTTAAATAATTATAACATATTATTATTTAATTTTTTACAGAATAAATATAAAACAGTTAGTTAGTTGTAATTTAAAATAGAAAAGTGGCATGTTTTACATTAAAATCTAAAGCCCAATCTAAATACAATAGCTCCAAGTGGATTCAATAAATTGAATTTATCATTAAAAGCTAGTCCAACCATGGCATAAGACTCCATGTCATCTCCATATACATATCCCATACCCAAAATTGGAACCTTATACCATTCTCTTTTGTAAAACGGCATTGTCAATCCATTTTGCAATCGATATTCACCATGTAAGAAAAATGAATTTACAGGGATTCTAATAAAGGCATTTGCGCCATAAGTTGTATATACCTCATTAATTCCTGAATAAATTGCTCCAAAAACGCCTCCACATAGATAAACGCGCTCGTTATAATGCAGTCCAGTGTATGGATTAGCCTCTAAAGTCAAACTGTATGAAATTGGATCCATCATGATGTCTATACCATTTATACTATAGTCTGAATACGCTTTTCGGTCTTTATAATCATCATTAACAGACTGAATTTCTTTCATTTGTCTACGATTAGAATCCAGACCTTCATATTGACCAAATGCCTCAACGCAACATATACACATCAAAAGTGCAAAACAATGTCGGAACTTCATTCTTATTTTCTTGTTTCAACGCAATTATACGCTTAAAATTGTAGTAGTTTATGTCGAACACGATAAAGATTCACAATTTTTCTGCAGGTCCATCAATTTTGGCAGAAAGTGCTTTGGAAAAAAGTATTGCAGATATCAGAAATTTTGCCAATACAGGATTAAGTATTTTGGAAATTTCGCACAGAAGTAAACAATTTGAAGCGGTTATGGATGATACCCGCACATTGATTAAAGATTTACTTGGATTAAATGATCAATACGACATCCTTTTCTTAGGTGGTGGGGCTTCTACACAGTTTTATCAAATTCCAATGAATTTCTTGAGAACAAAAGCAGCTTATACCAAAACTGGAACTTGGGCTGCAAATGCTATCAAGCAAGCAAAAGGATTCGGTGAAACCCTGGTTTTGGCAAGTTCAGAAGAATCAAATTACAGTTATATACCAACTGATTATACTATTCCAACTGATGTTGATTATTTCCATTGCACAAGCAACAACACCATTTTTGGAACCCAAATGCAATCTTTCCCGCAATGCAATGTTCCATTGTTCTGCGACATGAGTTCAGATATTTTCTCTCGTGAAATCAATGCGCTCGACTTTGACCTTATTTACGCAGGGGCTCAAAAAAATATGGGACCCGCTGGTGTAACTTTAGTTATCGTGAAGAAAGATCTTTACGATAAAAAGTCAGAACGTCACATCCCTACAATGCTCGATTATAAAACCCATGCAGACGGTGGAAGCATGTATAACACACCTCCGGTTTTCCCAATTCTGGTTTCAAAATACAACCTTGAATGGGTGAAAGAAATGGGTGGATTAAAAGGCATGGCAGCTAGAAATACAGAAAAAGCCAATTTACTTTATAACGCAATTGATAACAGTCCTTATTTCAAAGGTACTACCGCTATCGATTCTAGAAGTCAAATGAATGCTTGTTTCGTTTTTGAACCTGAACATCTTCACTTAGAAGCTCAATTTGAAGCGGCTTGCAAAGAATCTGGCATTAGTGGTATCAAAGGACACCGTAGCGTTGGCGGTTACAGAGCCTCAATGTACAACGCTCTTCCTCTTGAAAGTGTACAGGCGTTAGTTAGTGTAATTGAATCATTTGCCAAATAATGAAAATTTTAGCGAACGACGGAATTGACGCAGCAGGAAAAGCCATCCTCGAATCTGCTGGCTTTGAGGTAATTACCAATAAAATCCCTCAAGATCAATTGGCAAATGAAATTAATCAATATGATGTAATCATTGTTCGAAGTGCTACAAAAGTTACATCGGAAATAATCGATAAAAGCAACTTGAAATTAATTGCAAGGGCAGGAGTTGGTTTGGATAATATCGACACCAAACACGCTGGTTTGAAAAATATTCCAGTGGTAAATACCCCAAATGCTTCGTCTAGATCTGTTGCTGAATTGGTTTTTGCTCACTTGTTTAGTGTTGCACGCTATTTGCACATGACAAACAGAGAAATGCCTCAAAATGGTATCGAACAATTCAACGCCTTGAAGAAAATCGGTTCAAATGGCTTTGAATTACAAGGTAAAAAAATAGGCATCATTGGTTTCGGTAGAATTGGACAAGAAGTTGCTAAAATGGCCATTGGACTAGGAATGGAAGTATTGGTGTATGACTACAAACAAAGAGAATTTGATCTAACCTTATCGTTCAATCAAAAATACCAAACGAATAACTTTAAAGTTACACTTAAGGGCATTGATATGGGACAAATTTTGTCTCAAAGCGATATTATTTCAGTACACACACCAGGAAGTGCAGAGGTAATTGGTTCATCGGAACTTTCACAAATGAAAGATGGCGCCGTATTGATCAATTGTGCAAGAGGTGGCGTTGTTAATGAATTGGCGTTAAAAGAAGCCATGGAAAATGGTAAATTGGCGTTTGCTGGAATAGATGTTTTCGAAAGTGAACCCCCAGTAAATACGAATATGTTGTCCCTCAAAAATGCTTCACTATCCCCGCATATTGGAGCTAGTACCGGAGAAGCACAGGAAAGAGTGGGCATTGAACTTGCTGAACGTATTTGTCAATTTTTTAAATAAACCGTGATCAGGGTAATTCCATTTAAAGCGCTTGTTCCTAAATCAGAATTTGCCAATTCCGTAGTTACCCTAGGTTCTGGTAAAATTTCCGAGGAAATTCTAAGAGCTAAAGCTGAATCTATCCCTCATAATTATATCCGGGTTGTGAAACCTCAATTTGCTGATCCTGAAATTCAACAGGGTAGTCCTGAGTTTTACAACGCATCGCTAAAGAATTATCAATATTTAATTTCTGAGGGATATTTGGTGCCTCAAAATGATGCCATCTATTTCTACTCTCAAAGTCACCATTCCGGTATTGAATTAAGTGGTTGGATTGTGGGAGTTGCTGCTCATCACTATACCGACGGACATGTTAAAAAACATGAGAATACTTTAACTGGTAAAGAAAATAGACTCATTGAACACATTCGTGTGCTAAATTCTATGGCCGAGCCGGTTCTTTTGTCGCAAAACTTGCCGAATTCACTCAAAGAATTATCTAAAATTGTGACAGCTCAACCTCCAATTGTGGAAGTAAGCGATGAATATCAAAACAAACACCGTTTGTGGCAAATTATCGATCATTCTATGATTGCTGATGTTCAGAATATATTTTCCAGCATGGATTCATTGTATATTGCCGATGGACATCACAGGGTAGCTTCTTCCTCAAGATTTTTGTTGGATGCTAACGATTCTGAGGAAAAAGGATTCATGGCGTTGGTGATGGATCAAGACGATCTTTTAATCAAATCATTTTATCGTTTATTAAAAAATGTAGATGCATCAAAATTGATTGATTATTTGAAACAACATGATATTGCGTTCACTTTTACGGATGCTCAAACTCTATTAGAGCTCACACAGGGCAATATTTTGTGTATGGCGAAGGATTTCTCTATTATTATCCACTTAGATAAACCCAACGCTGAATTAGATGCAAAGGAAAAATTGGATGTTTCAAGAATTGAACATTTAATATTCGAAGGATTGTTTCAAATTAGTGATACCAGTAAAGATGAGCGAATATCTTTTCTTCGAGGTGATTATTCACAAGAAAATGTTATGACGCAAATCAACCAAAACAAAGTCAATGTGGCCTTCTTATTTGCAGCCAACACCATGCAAGAAATCATAGATGTTGCGGATGCGGGGCTCATCATGCCGCCTAAAAGTACATTTGTTGAGCCTAAATTGCTTACAGGTATGCTAATCGAAGATTACAGCCGTTAAAACAACGATAGCTGCTTTTTCTCAGCCTTTAATTTAAATACGTCCTGGATTGATTTTTGTAAATCCTGAAGTGTTTCTTTGTTAATATCGTATATGCTGGAAGTTTTATGATGCTTCATTGAAATATATTGATCTTCTTTCAATTTCTGCAAATGTCCTGAAACGGTACTTTGAGAATAAGGGAGTTTGTCTACAATGTCTTGACAAGTGCTGGGACCATTGTCCATCAAAAACAATAAAATAGAGATTCTAGCAGGGTGACCAATTGATTTACACAACTTCGCTAAAAATTCAATGTCTGCCTCAAACTTATTCCTTTTTTTCATAAATATTCGCTCTATCGTAAAATGCAAATATAACGAATGGAATAATATGTATGACTAAAAATCGCTTGAAATATTATTTTTATCGGCAAAATGCAATAATAGGGATTAATTTTCCCGTTTGTGCTTCCAACGACGGTGGCTCCATAACCAAATTTCCGGCTGTGCCAATATCTCTTGTTCAGTATGCTTAGCAATCAAATCAGTAATTTCACCATCTTTATAATCTGCTGGGTTTGAAACAATGATTGTGCTGGTTGCTTCATAATGTCCGCGCTTTACCTTCCTAGACGACAAATACACCACTGGAAGGTTATATTTCTTTGCAATTTTCTCAGGACCATTCATAAAAGGCGTATCCTGATTCAAAATATGCGCCCAATGTGCCGTTTTTCCGGATGACGGATTTTGATCTCCAATAAAAGCAGATGCTGTTACAAACTCTTTATTGGCAGAAATTATCCGTAGCGTTTGTTCCATTGGCATTGGAATGGCACCAAAACGACTTCTTATTTTGTACATCATCCAATCGAATCCATTGCTAGATAATGACTTATAAACACATTGAATTTGTTGTTTGCAAACAATTTGCGACATACCACATACCCATTCCCAATTACCGCAATGACTCATAACTACCACAATACTTTGATTGTTGTTGTAAAAATCATCGTAAACAGATTGGTCTAAGTTCTTCATTCTTGTCATCAATTCTTTTTTGCTAATTGTCAATCCTTTAATAGTTTCAAGAAACAAATCAGACAAATGTCGGTAATACCCAATTTCTATTTTTTTTAGTTCTTCATCACTTTTGTCAGGAAATGAATTCTTAAGGTTCATTCTAACAACTTTCACCCTATATTTAATTAATTTATATACAATGAAATAAATTATATTACTTAAACTTTCTATTAAAAAGAATGGGGAAGATGAGAAAAGGTAAAAAATGGGATAAACGAACAGTTTAAAACCTGTTGTACCTTTCGGATGTTCTGTTCGTTTCATTTCCATTAGAAATAATTAAAAGTTTGTCCTTGATTGAGCTTCAAAACACTTCGATACATGAGCTGAATACATCCCTCAACATCTTGTTCATCAACCATTTCAACGGTTGTATGCATATATTTAAGTGGGAGAGAGATTAGTGCCGACGGCACACCAACTCCGGAATAAGCAAAACTATCGGTGTCGGTGCCAGTGGATCTGCTCACAGCATTTCTTTGAATAGAAATTTGAGATTCATTGGCTATTTGTATGATAAACTGCAGTAGGTTATTTTGAACTGCTGGCCCGTAGGTCACCACAGGTCCACGACCACATTTGCAATCACCTTGTTGTTTTTTATTGTACAGAGGGGAATGTGTATCATGGGTAACATCGGTAATGATAGCCACATCTGGCTTAAGTCTGCGCGAAATCATTTCAGCGCCTCTCAATCCAATTTCTTCTTGAACACTGTTCACCAAATAGAGCGTAAATGGTAATTTTTGTTTGTTCTCAGATAAGTGTCGTGCAACTTCAGCAATCATAAATCCACCCATTCTATTGTCTAACGCTCTTCCAATGATATACTTATTATTCAACCACTCACAATTTGCTTCAAAAACAGCCACAGAACCCACATGGATACCAAGCTTCTCAACTTCTTCTTTTGAAGAACATCCCACATCAATAAAAACTGTATCTGGTTTCATTTCGGGATTTTTTTCAGTACGCACATGAATGGCAGGCCAACCAAAGATTCCTTTAACCACGTTGCCATTTTCACAAAAGATATTACATCTCATAGACGGGGCAATTTGGAAATCACTACCACCATTTCGAATTACATATAAGTATCCATCTTCTGTGATATAGTTAACAAACCAAGAAATTTCATCGGCATGCGCTTCTAAAACAACTTTATACTCACAACCGGGATTGATCACACCAACCGCGGTTCCATAGGCGTCAACTATGGTTTCATCGATATACGGCTTTAAATAATCTAACCATATTTTTTGTCCGCTGCTTTCAAATCCTGTAGGAGAGACATTGTTTAAATATTTCTCCAAAAATTCTTTCGATTCTTGTCTCATGATTGTTTGTGCAATTTACATTAAAAAAATTATCTTTACATACATTATGAAAACCTATCTGTCAATAATACTCACACTCACAGTATTTCTATTCTCTTGTTTTTCAAGTAAGAATAAAATTCAACCACAAAATATTTCGAATGAAAATCAAACCATCGAAAGTACATCAATCACTTTGTTACAAAAAGGTCGGTTAATCTATGAATCTAAATGCAACAAGTGCCACGCGCTGAAAGATCCAATTTCTTACACTGAACCAGAATGGAGGAAAATTGTTCCCAGGATGACAAAAATGCTAAATTCCAGAAAGGTAGAAATGGACAGTTTATCTGAAGCCACTGTATTGAATTATTTAATTCATGCAACTACAAATAAGAAATAGAAAGAATCTAAAAATAAAAAAGCCTCATTTCTGAGGCTTTTTTAGTGGGAGATACTGGGTTCGAACCAGTGACCCCCTGCTTGTAAGGCAGGTGCTCTGAACCAGCTGAGCTAATCTCCCTTTCGGTGGTGCAAATATAGATAAAAATTATATTTTAACAAAAAAATAATGAATAAATCCCAAAATATCGCACTGTCACAACACAAAATAACCAGAAAAACAAAAGCATGTTATTGATTAGTAATAAATTATTCAATGAATAGAAAGCAATAAATATCCAAAACCAGGATAAGAGATAAGCCAAACATCAAATTCCGCCTAGGAGATTCCCAATTTACTTAACCTGAATACCATTGGATTAAAATTACTACTGCAAATTAAATGAAATAAAAAAAGCCTCATTTCTGAGGCTTTGGTGGGAGATACTGGGTTCGAACCAGTGACCCCCTGCTTGTAAGGCAGGTGCTCTGAACCAGCTGAGCTAATCTCCCTTTCGGTGGTGCAAATATAGATAAAAATTCATTCTAGGCAAATAAAAATATTGAAAAAATCCAAAATCCATGCCGTATTTTTTGCATTTTTCGCCAAATTAATTGTCTAAACACAAAATAATGAAGCAATTATACCCGAAGAAATTATTTAGCAATTTCTAGATCTTTTGGTTCCACATCAATAAACGATTCTTGAAGAACATTCACCTCTCCTGAAACAGACTTCTTTGCTTTTGAAACAAATTTCCTCAAGGTATATTGAACCTGCACCAAACTTTGATGCTTTGCCTTAGAGTGAAACGCCGCTAATTGAGCTGCAACTTGCACAATTGAATTCGGGAAATTTTTACCCCTTTGCTTAATAATTACATGTGAACCCGTAAAATCTTTCACATGCAACCACATGTCGTTTTTATTGGCAATACGCAAAATTTCATCGTTAGATTTGGCATTTTTCCCAACCCAAAATTCAAATCCCTCAAATTCATATAATTTATATGGAACAGCATGATTGGCTTTCTTTTGAGGGATGTTAAATTGCTCCTTACTTTTTTGATAGCTTTTAACATCTTTGAAGCTCTCAGCCTGCATGACCGTCATTAACTTGTCTTCATTTTCCTGAATTTTGTTCGTTATTTGGCGAATGTTTTCTTCCAATTTCTCTAATTCTAAGAACTCATTTTTCGCTTTTCTGTAGTATTTCTGAGCGTTTTCAGCAGCACTTAGATTCTCGTCTAACTTTACACGAATTCTTTGATTGGTGTAATAATCCATCAATAAAGCATTTGTTACGCCCTTTTTGATACTGTGCGCATGAGCCAATATCAAATCACCAATTTCACGATAACTACGTCTCTCTACAATCTCTTCCTTTCGCTTTAAATACCCTTTAATCAAACCTTTATCCTGCCTGATTCTTTTCTGAGTGGCATCAATAAAACTGGTTTTAAACTGATGAAAGAAATACCATCGGATATAATCTGTCGCAGCCAAAGTGATATTCTCGATCACTTGTTCAATTTCAATATTTTTTAAAACAGAGTGAAAATTGATATCAATGTTGACTTTATTGTTTTTCTGCGATGATGAAAAGTCAATTAATTGATGAATTTGACTGAAATATTCGTACAAATATGATCGTTGTATTTCAAGCGTCGGTAGGTCAAAGAAATTTGCATCAAAATATGATTCTACTAACGATTCAAATGATATAGATTTAATATTTGATTGATAATAGATTAAATCAATTTTAGAATCTAAATTTACCTTTACTTTTCTATTAAGATTCGACAGCAATAAATCATTCCAATCTGAAAGATCAATGTCCCAATCTGCTTTAATGTTCAATTTGAACATGCTTTCTGGTGATTTTTCGTCTTTTAAACCCAATAAAACATTACCAAATCTACCAAACCCCTTAAACCAAAGTCTTTGACCGCCCGAAAATTCAATGTATATCAATCGATCAAATATCCTCGTACCAACATCAACAACACATTGACCATCAATTTCTTTGAACTGAAAATGCCCTCTTTGTTTGTGTCCTGTAGGAGTTTTATTTGATTCAAAAAAGAAAATTTCTCCTTGAACAAATTTTACTTCCAAGGAAAAGGAATTGGATCCATTTTCAAAAAATAGAAACACTGCATCTTTGTCGTAACTGATCGATTGAATCAAATACAGGCCTTGAATTCTTTGAAATAAATAATTTGCCCAAATCTGATAGACCCAAAACGAAGAATACATCCTTCAAAATTCGGATTTATTTGTCAATATTTCTTAGCAGCATCAAAGTTTGTGTAAAAACTTTATTCGCTACACGATTTCCTCGGTATTCAATGTAGGCAATATAAAGTCCTTCAGGACAATCAACTCCATTGACTTTACCATCCCAAGATCCATTCATATCGTTGGATTTATATATAATTTCACCCCAACGATTGTAAATACTCACAGATATTTTGCTTGCACCATAATTTTTCCAAATAAACTCATCATTTAACTTATCTCCATTCGGAGAAAACGCAGTTGGAATATAAAGTATTATGGTATCTTTAAAGCACAAATCAATTTCTGAAGTATCTGAACATCCACCTAAATTACTCACTGCCAACTTTAAATTCAATTTGCTTTTAGAATCAAGATTATGAATAAAAATATTTTGACCGTATTTAAAACTATCATACAATTGATTATCAATTAACCAAGAACCAGAACTTGCCCCAATGGTGGCATTGTAAACTTCTATTGGATATTCTTCAGGCGTATAACAATTTCCATTTATAGGCAATTGAACACCAAACAAGGCTTTTATTGCAGAATATCCAGGTATGTAAATGGAGGTGTCCGAAAAACATGCCGTTTGACTATCTTTTAAAAACACTTTGTAATTGCCCCCGGAAGGACCAAAAAATGTGTCTTTATTAGTCTTCATGGGATAATTCCATATATATTTCAACGGATTGCCATTTCCACTAGTGACTTTTACGAACCCTGTTTGACCATAACATACCGGTGGACTTACTTCAAATCGCGACCAAACTTTAGGAAATGAAAAAACATTAACTAACTGACTTTCATTATTACTACAGCCATCATTTACATTACAAGTATAAGTAGTAGAGATTATTGGACTCACGAATGTTTTGTACCCATTTTGTCCATTAGACCATAAAAAAGCGTAATTTCCGGTACCGCCTGTGGCCTTTGCCTCTAACAGAATGGTTTCGCCCTTGCAAATACTGTCAGATTTTGGTGATAAACTCAATTGAATACTATCCATGACAACCAAACTGAAGGAGTCCACCAATTGGCAACTCTTGTTCATAACCATATATTTTAAGTTCAATGTTCCAGGCAAATAACGGCTAGAAATAAAAGTTGGAGCTAATTTCCCACCAATTAAGTAATTCCCACCCATTGGATTCATTTTCAATACAATAGGAGAGTCATTGAAACAAAAGGTTTTAGTTGGGTGTAAGTATTGAATAGGAGTGAGGGAATCTACTGTTACTTTGAATGAATTCGCACAGCCGATAGGGGTTAAATAATTGATTATAAATGTACCAGGCTTCGATAATTGTGGACTAAATTCAGTTTTAATACCGTATTTAACGCCCGTTCCCCAGAACACGCCACCTTTTTCGTTTGGAATAAGGGTGAAAGGCTTAGAATCCTCACAAACACTGGTATCTTTTGGCACTACAGGTTTTCCTAAAACCCTGACATAACCAAAATCTTGACATCCGTTCCTCGCATACGCTACTGGATATGTGCCTGGAGTCATATTTTTCGGAGCAAATTTACGCCCTCCAATAACCCCTAAACCACTCCAAGTCCCATTGGGAACATTGGTTTTAAAGAAATTACCTAAAATAAAAGTATCTGAATTGTAACAAAAATCTTGTGTGTCTTTACCTGTTATGGCTGTGCCGATGATTCTAACAATCTTTGTATCTCGGCATCTTCCGGAAGTAAATTTTAGCGTATCAATTCCATCTGCTCCATTCGTCCAACTTGCATCATATGCATTTGAAGTAGCATTGACAATGCCTTTACCCACCCAAGAATAGGACCCATTGTGTCTTAAATTAATCAAAACATGGTTGGTCTTACTTGGACATATTGTATCGTCTTTTCCAGCGAAACAAGGCAAAATTGTAAGTTTTGTTGTGTCCTTACATCCACCTATAGCTGTAAATATAATATTTCGAGTGCCAGGACCACCCATTAAACTTGGATTAAACCAACCATAATACGTATTTAAAATCCCTGTAAAATATTGAGGATAAATACCATAAGGCTTGAATTGCAAGGTGTCTAGCAATCGAGATTCACATGTTGTATCAACAGCAGGTACCACCACATTTTGAACCAAAATATTCTTTTTCGATGTACAACCTTTCCAAGTGTACGTAACTACATAACTACCAGCACTATCTGGTGTAAAAAAACCGGTAGGGGATATTTTAGGACCAGTCCATGTCCCTCCAAGAGGACCAAACCAAGTTACAGACAGAGGGGTCTTCCCGGGGCAAAACACATTGTCGTAATTGTATGGATTTGTTACATTTACAACCATTGTGTCGGCACAAGACCCAATTTTGTACCACAATTTTATGTTCCCCCATTGTCCATAAGGCTTGAATTCGCCGGTGCTACTATTCACAATTCCATTCCCAAACCATTTTCCGCCGGCGGGATATCCCTTCAGAAATAAATTTGGCGAGAGATAGCATATTTGAGTATCGTTTTGCGCAACAGGAGGCGACAAAACCACAATAGTCAATGAATCTGACCCAGGAATAGCGTTTCCATCATTCACAACCACTTTATACTTGGTGGTTGATTTGGGACAAACTAAGGGATTACTTCCTGAAATTCCAGCGATGTTCCAGGAGTAGGTGTATTTTGAGGCATTTCCTCCGTTAGCTTTTACGGTTAAGTTTAAACACTCTCCCAAACAAATAGTATCTTTCAATGATGTAAGATCTACCAAAATAGGGCAATTGGTAATCTTAAATGATTGAAATGACGACAAAATGTAGATACTATCGCAGAAATCGCGGTATCCATGTTTGTGCGTCAGGGTATAATTCCCATTTGTAAGAAGTGCTCCATTTAAGAGTATGCGAAACTTTGAAGCCTTTGATCCACTACAATTTAAGGCAGAAATTGATTTAATAGTAGCCCCTGCAATTTGAGTATTTGTTAGATTCAACGAATCACATGAAATTGCAACATCTAGTGTAAGATCAATAAGCGAATCTTTACAAATTGGCGACTTTACTAAACTAATTTTTGCCGCTGATGGAATTGCAATATTGTTGATTACATCTGCTTCCCATCCGGTGCATGACACACTCTTATCGCTCATAAATAAAAGAGTGATAAAACTGTCTGTACTGGATACATTTCCCGGACTCACGCTTCCAGAATACGCGCCAATTAAATTTTTAGTGGTATCTTTTCCGTCGTAAATCTTTAAAATATCATTGTCTTTTTCGGTACAAAAGCTTTTAAATGAGAGGGTGATGCTTTTGGCACCAGGCATTGCCAATGTCATGATAATCTTTTCGTTGTGATCATAATGAGTGGATGTTTTGCCTTTTTCCGAATCTCTAATTTTTCCTTTACAAATCCTAAAAATTCCATTTTGTTGATTTACAACAACCTGAGAGTATCCACTTACATAAATAGTAGAAAACAAAATAAGCAATATGGATTTTATTTTCGCCAAAGATTACCGTATTATTTCAATTTTTGGTGTGTATACAATATTGCTCCAATGATTTGATCTGTCTTTGAGTTTAATTTCAAAGCTGGTAGATTCTGAGGGACTTGGACTTAGGAGGAAAATATTTTTCAATTTGACAACCATTTCACCTTCTACATTAATTTTAGCGTTATTGGGCGATAAAGGCTTCAAATGGTATCTGTCCGAATTATTTAACCTCATATCTCGAACAAATAAAGAAAGTGAGTCAGGATGAATATCACCCAAATCACCATCTCCATCCTTGTAGTGAATGGTGATGGATAAACTATCTTTAAATTGAATGACTTTATCTGCCGAAATTTTGACAAATCCAATTTGTGGGGATGTGTTTTGGTCACTGACTATTTTCTCAGTACAAGAATACAACAAAAAAGACATTATATTAATTTTCAAATACTTAAGCATTATTAATTAAATTTTAAGGCGAAGTATTTTTTCAATGGAAACATTGAATTTTTATTCGGAATTGTAATTTTCTGAGCATCATCTTTTAGGGTTATTCGCAACCATAATACATCGAGAGGTTGCTTATCTGAAGTTGTGAAGTCGAAATTAAACCAATATTTAACAGTCTTGCCATCAAGTCCTACATAGGTTTTTTCGGGACCAGAAACCATTGTTGTTTCATTAGCAACATTGAAAGTATCTGGGTCGACACTCCAATTGATGGTGTATTCTTTTAAATCAACCTGATCCAATTGATCATCATTGATTGATACATATACTGTAATATTAGATCCAATAGAAGCATTTAGTGCTTCATATTTACCAGCACGGTTTAATATCACATTGTTTTGAATGGCCATCACTCCTTGAATTTGAGGAGGGAAATTTTTCGAAACCGGAATATTTCCTGCCAAATCTGGGGCTCCCGCATCAATCCACTTGGTAATTCTTTGGATATACGACAATTTGTTTTGATTGTAGGTAGATTTTGGCTCTAATGCTAAAGGCATAATTCCTGAATTTCCATTTAAATCAACGGTCATTCTGTGCAAAAGCATGCTTTTTGTTGAATTCCCGGGCACGACCCTCGCTGGATAGCTATTTCCAAAATCCGTTTTAATTGGCTTCACATTTATCAATCCATAATAACTGCTCTCTACCGTCCTGAAATCGGGTTCAAAATTCCCATCATGACAACCTGAATTGGCACAAGAAGGCTTAAAAATGTCTTTATGCAGCGAAAATATTGAATTTGGATCGTATTGATTGGTATCTATTTGAGAAGTATCACTTAAATTATTTGTATAAGGATTTTCAGGCAAAGATTCTTTGCTACATGCCACAAATACAAGTGATAAAATTGCAACTAGTTGAACCCGTGAAAAAATGATCATACCCTTAAAAATTGACTCTTTGCAAGAGGGTCAATATATCCGGCATTCATCACATCATCATATACTCCGAATATATCGGCAATTGTTGGAACTATATCGGTTAATCGACCGATGGGATTAGACTCAGACCCTACAGACATTTTAGGTACATTTTTACCTACCATCAAACTCCATACCCTCAAAGCATTGGCATCGGAATGATCGTAAGCCACCCAGTCATTTTCATCCAAAATAGGATTGGGGTTTAAATTTCGACCACATTCTGGTGCCACAATAAAAATGGTATTGTCTTTAATTTCGGGAATATTGGTTTGAATATAATCATATAACCAAGCAGTTATATGATCGGCTCTGTGTAAACTCCTCAGATACCCAGTAAAATTGGAATGACAACCATCTACTTCTGAAATATTAACAGCCAACATTTTAGGTTTAAATTCCTTCAAAATTTCGGCTGCATAAGCCACATTAAACGCATCTCCGGAAGAAGCTGCCGGCGGCATGGCAATTTGCCCTAAACTTTGCTTCAAATACACACTTCGCATGAATTCCTTAATGTGGGTTCTTTCTTCATCTGTATTTTTAATGGTGGTTTGCAAAGATGATTCAAGTGCAAAACTTTGATCCAGGAAGTTTTTCATTTCATACATGGGTTGCAATTCTGAAACCGAATAGGGCTTTGCATTTCCTAGTACATTTTTACCATAGCCACCAAAAGTTACCGGCGGAATGAACATGTTTGCACCATAGTTTAACCCGTAATCTGCATTGTTGCTAGAATTCAAAAGTGGAGTACTATTTCCTATGCCATTTCCAACAAACCAGCAATCGGTAGCTTTGAATCCTCGATGTTTTCTCAAGTATTCAAATATAGTAGGAGATACAGGTCTTGTTTTTAATCCTTGAGCCGTACCCAAACTTCCCGTAAGTAAAGTATTTAACCCTACATAATGTCCAGCACTTTGAGCCTTTACTTCATTAAATATCATCCCTTTATTTGCCAGCGTATCGTTTAACAATCGAGGAATTGGATCTGAACCCGTTGGTTCCCCTGGTAAATTTTGTCCGTATACCACTTTTTTAACAGGTGCATTTCCATTAAATAAATTCGGCATTATATTGCCCGCAGCACCAGTAACACCTTGGCTGTCTTCAAGATATCTACCTAGAATACTTTCTTGTTGGCGTACACCTCCAGCAAACATCACCAGAACTACATGTTCGGCTTTCTCAATTCCCGTCCTTGCAAACAAATTGCCTTTCGATAAAATGGTTGGACCTACAATTCCCGCGCCCAAAGTAAGGGTTGACTTTTGGATGAACTCTTTTCTCTTCATGGTTAATAAAATGAATATTCATCACTTGTAGCAAAAGCCGTGTAAACCATTTCTACAGTGATTGTTAGATTGTTTTTAATATAGTTGGTAAAGTAAATTTTCTCTGCTTCTGAAGGATAACGGAGATAAAATCGCTTGTACGTATCTACCACAAATTGCGGAATATTGTTACGCATTTCGGTATTTGAAGGGATTTTTATACCTGATTGATTAAAATACCCACTCAATAACATCTCTTTGGCTACATTTTGATCTCCAATACTATATAAAACGCTTTGAGACTGAAATAGTAGTGTTGGGTTGATGGCATCTTGATACAAATTGGTGAATAAGATGGAAATGTATTCTGCTTCGTTTTTAGCCTTGAATTTTTGCGCTTTGGTTTCGTAAACATTTACTGGATTCAATGCGTAGTTTACATGGATTTCTTTTGTACAATTTGTATTGAAAATCACAATGATAGACAAAACTACATAAACAAAAGGTTTATATTTAAAATTGTGCATATTCATCTGAAATTAACATTTTACGTTGTGCATTTTCAATCGATTTATCTTTCAAATATTCCTTTAAAATTGGATACAAATTTGCAGATAAAATTTCCTTCCTTAGGTATTGATAGTACCACCAGCGAATTTCTGATTCATAAAATCCTGTATACTGTGTAATGGATTCGCAAAATTCATTTTTATTGGAAACAACACGATCAAATATATCCTGAGGGATGTTTTTTTCAATAATCTGAAAAGAGCGATTAAACTCATCCTGACTTGGCTTTCTGTTTAATATATCATCATAGCATGCATTTACAAAGTTAAACGACCCCATGTTGATTAAATCATAAATGCCATTATTGAGCATATACTCACAAATTTGGTTGTAAGTGATTTTGTTTCTTGAAAACCAATAATTACTCTTAAGAATTCTATCGTAATATTTTTTTTGATCAACAGCCGCAAACATGTTTATAGAATCTCCATTCAATTGATAAACTTTTATGGCAAAGCTTAGATTACCAGAACGTTGCGCAATATCCATATCGGCTGCACCCTCTAAAAATCGTGCTTTTGAAATATTATATATCCTGGTGGAATAGGCTTTCCTGTAGCTCGAGTCGCCCACCTTGAAGAGGGTATCAAATTGTAATCTTTTAACCAAAGAATCGCGTGTTGATAGCTGCAATTTTCCGCATTTCAACCTAAAAACAAATTCATTTCGTTCTACTATTGTTGCTTCTCTACCCAAAACATCAATAAATAGTCGATTGACATAATTCTCGACGATTAGCGTAGATACACCATTGTAGTTTGGAGCATTATTACCTGTCCGTACAACCAATTCTTCTTTCGTACAAGATTGAAAAACAATCAAATACAATATTACAATAGCGATATTTATCTGTTTTAGCTTCAAATTGTTGAATAAAATCAAATATACTCAATTTTTATACCAATTATAAATTTTTATCATCACCCAAGTATCATTTTTAAGAACGTATAAAAATATGGGCACATTTTTTGAGGGACATTGAGTATCTTCGTAATTCAATACACAATTTACTATGGCATTTTACTACAAACTGGGAAATATCCCCCAAAAAAGACACACTCAATTTAGGAAGCCAGATGGCACTTTGTATTCAGAAGAGCTAATAAGTACTGAAGGTTTCAATAGCCTATATTCATTGGTTTACCATTGCCATCCACCAACTTTGGTAAAAGAAATAGGAGAGCCTTTCAGTGTAGAACCTAAAATTGCTTTAGATAAAAACATGCAAAGCAGGAGCTTTGTAACTTTCAATACCGCTCCTGAAGATGATTATATAAAAAGTCGTAAAGCCTTGTTGACCAACAGTGATTTAACCATTTCAGTAGCTGCTCCAACCAAAGGTAATTCTGATTATTTTTTTAAAAATAGCGACAATGATGAAGTGATTTTTATACACGAGGGATCTGGAAAATTGCACACCATTTATGGTGAAATCCCTTTTGAATACGGAGATTACTTGGTAATTCCTAGAGGAACAATTTATCAGTTTGAATTTAACGATAAAAACAATCGTTTGATGATTACTGAGTCGCCAACGCCCATTTATCCCCCAAAAAGATACCAAAACTCATTTGGTCAACTACTTGAGCATTCGCCTTATTGCGAGCGCGACATCAAATTGCCTGAAAACTTGGTAACTCATGATGAGTTAGGCGAATTCAAGGTGATGATCAAAAAGCAAAATATCATTTATCCATACACCTATGCATCGCATCCATTTGATGCAATTGGTTGGGATGGTTATAGTTATCCGTATGGCTTTAGCATTCATAATTTCGAACCAATTACCGGAAGATTGCATATGCCACCTCCAATTCATCAGACTTTTGAGGGACGAAACTTTGTAATATGTAGTTTTGTTCCGAGGTTGTATGATTATCATCCACAATCAATTCCAGCACCATACAATCACAGCAATGTAGACAGCGATGAGATTTTATATTATGTAGATGGTGACTTCATGAGCAGAAAACATGTAGAAAGAGGAATGATTACCCTCCATCCCAAAGGGATTCCTCATGGTCCACATCCAGGTACTGTTGAAAAGAGTATCGGTAAGAAAGAAACATTGGAGTTGGCTGTTATGATTGATCCTTTTTACCCATTGCAAATTACAGAAGAGGCTCTAAGCATAGAAGATCCTGAATATTACAAATCATGGGTGCAATAATCAAAAACGTCATGCAAATAAAGAAAACTTTCAAAATACTTGTAATTGCTTCAATTATTACTTTAAGCAATGTAGTTTATTCTCAATATAATCATATAGATAATGAAATTTCACATCGTAAACATGCCCGAAATATTGAGAAATTAAAAAAGTCCTTCAAAAAGAACAAAATCAAGTTTGAAAAAACAAAAGATGCGAGGTTTGCAACTCCAGAGAAATATTGGGAGCAAGAATATATTGCAACCATGAATCCAGCGTTAAAAAGACCTACACCAGAAAGTTTACTTCCTGAAATTGAAAATATCATGAAAGAAGAAGCAGATAAGCAATTCATGATTCAACCAGGAACTTCAACTACACCCTGGATACAACGTGGCCCAAACAATGTTGGAGGAAGAACCAGAGCATTGGTATGGGATCCAAATGATTCTAAAGGTAAAAAAGTATGGGCTGGTGCTGTTACTGGAGGTTTGTGGTACAATAACGACATCACAAGTGCAACAAGTACTTGGATATCTGTAAGCAGTGTATGGGCCAACATTACGGTTTCTTGTATTGCATTTGACCCGAACAATACTCAAATTATGTACGTTGGAACTGGCGAAGGCTGGGGAAGCACTACATCCACTTCGAGGGGACAAGGTATTTATAAAAGTACAGACGGTGGAAATTCGTTTACTTTATTGTCGAGTACAACAACTTATATGTATGTAAACGACATAGTTGTTTGGAATAACAATGGAGTTTCTGAAGTATGGGCTGCTGTGGATGCGCTTTATTACGGAGGACAATGGAATGGCACATCATCTTATGGATTGAAAAAAAGCAGCAATGGAGGTACTACTTGGTCTAATGCCATTGTTGCTACACCACAATATTCAATTGCAGATATTGAAATTGGTAAAGACAATAGAATTTGGGTGGGAACAAAGAGGAATCCTTCGGGAACATCAACCACCGACGGCGGTGGAGGCCGCATTTTCTATACAGACAATGGAACAACTTGGTACCAAGGTTACAAACATTCAGATTTCTTAAGTAGGGTTGAAATTGCATGTGCTCCTAACGATGCCAATACCATTTATGCGTTGTTTGAATCAGGTGGGAAAGCTGATACCTTAGTAAAATCTAGAGATGGAGGTGCTACTTGGTCGAGCATGAAAAAACCTAAGGATGCAGATAATTCGATTCCTGGTACTGATTTCACTAGGGGACAAGCATGGTATGATTTAACAATGGCTGTTTCTCCTTTGGATTCAAACAGATTGATTGTTGGGGGTATTGATTTGTTTTATTCAACCAACGCCGGTAGCTCATGGGTTCAAATTAGTAAATGGTCGAACAATCCGGGTTTAGGCTCTCTCAACTGTTCATATGTTCATGCTGATCAACACGCTATTGTTTTTAAACCTAATACTTTAGGCACAGTTTTATTTGGTTGTGATGGAGGGGTGTTTTATTCTTCCAACATCACCAATAACCCTGGTTCTACAGATGTAACAGTTGATAGAAACAACGGCTATTTTGCCACACAATTTTATGCTGGTGATTTATCGCAAACTGCCAATAAAAATATGTTCATTGCAGGCGCACAAGACAATGGCACCCATTTATTGACAAATGCTGGCATTTCTGATTTCAATATGGTATCTGGCGGGGATGGGGCTTATTGCTTTATTAGCGCTTCTAATAATTCAAAACAAATTTCGGCTTACGTTTACAACAACTTTTATTATACCACTGATGGATGGGCCTCTTCAAACTCGTTGATTTCGGATGGAAATACAGGTAAATTCATCAATCCTGCCATCTGGGACGAGAATGGACCTGGCTTGTTTTCAGGAAAAGGTGCTTTAACGCTTTATAGAACAAAATTTGCAACAAGTCCAAGTGCTCCTAGTACTATCACAGTGAAATCTTCTGGTTCTCCAGGAAATGCGAGTGCTTTTGCGGCATTTAAAAATGCAACGACTGGAAAAACAGAGTTATTTGTGGGCACAGACATTGGTACTATATATAAAACATCGGATGCTTGGGCAACCACGCCAACATTTACGCAATTGGGTACAGTAAATGCAGGGAATATTTCATCCATTGCAATCTTAAATAAAGATACATTGGCATTAACTATCTCTAATTTTGGAGTGAACAATGTATATGTTTCTACAAACGGAGGCACTACATGGGGATTGAAAGATATTGGATTGGTGGATATGCCTGTTTGGAGCTTTTTGTTCAACCCCAACAGATATGGTGAAGCGTTAATTGCCACTGAATTGGGTATTTATGGCACGAACAATATTTATGTGGCAACACCTACATGGACAAAATACAACGAGGGTATGGGTGCTGTTAAAACAATGCAATTGAAATATAGAAATTCAGATCGATTGATTATGGCCGTTACGCATGGTCGCGGAATTTTCACCTCTAATGCATGGTCAATTTTGGATCCAATAACCAAATTCGGATATTCAGATAACAATCCATGTGTAAATCAAATAGTTACACTTAAAGATTCGTCATTAAACGGACCAACTAGTTGGAGTTGGAATATTACACCAAAGGGCTATTTTAAATATAATACCGGCGATTCTACGAGTCAAAATCCGAAGGTTCAATTTTTGGAAAAAGGCTTGTATGGGGTAAGTTTAACCACATATAATTCATCAGGAAGTCAAACGATTTCAAAAAATATTTTGGTTGCAGACACTATTGGTATTGGCGTAAATGTGAGCTATAGTCCTACAAATCCTTGTTTCAACGATTCAGTAGGATTTATTAGCAATTATACCAATCCTAAGAAAATGAACGCACTTAAATTTAAGTATAAATGGTATAAAAACAATGTAGTACTTACCGCAAAAGACACACTATCATACTATAAAGCATATAATTTGAATCAAGATAGTACAACATTTCATGTAGTTTTAAGCACCACAGAAAAATGTGCTGTACCTCAAACTGCAACTAGCAATAAGGCAGGGGTAGTGCTAAAAGTGAAAAAGATTAAAATAAGATGCAGTAACGATACCATGTATGTTGTTAACAAACCTGCAGGTGGAACAGTAAAATGGTATAAAAACGGGTTAGTGGTAGGTACAGGAGATTTCTATCATGCGAAATTATTGGGAAATTATTATGCAACTTACACCAATACTGGCTGTACTTCAGATAGTTCAAATACAATCAATTTATTAAGCGTAGGAAATACATCAGTTGAAAATCAATTTGGGTTGATTTATCCGAATCCAGTTAAGGAGGTATTCAATTTTGAATCGAAAGCTTCAGGGCAATTGGAATTATGGAGCACAAATGGCCAATTGGTATTTAAAGAGATTGTAGAAGCCAATAAATCTTACAAATTCAATATCAATCATTTATCAAACGGTAATTATTTGATAAAAATCAACCAAAACGGAAACAGTATTCCAATAAAAACAATCATTAAACTTTAAAGAAAAGCCCGAAAGGGCTTTTTTTATGCCTCAAAAATGCCGGTATCCATACAATAGATTAGTGGATTAATGGATTACAATAAATTATTTGAGAAAAAATTCAATTTATGAGAATATGGAATTAGAATAGATAAGATGATTGTTATTTTAAAGAATGGATAGATTATTTGAGAATATCATAATCCGTTAGGAAATGGGATTAGCATAGATGAATAGAGATAAAAATTGATTAGCTGAGAGACATAATTGAAAAGAATATTACAATCCATAAAATATGGAAATAGCATAGATAAGAATATGGTTATGTTAAACAATGGATTACAATAGATTATTTGAGAATATTACTATCCATTATGAATGGTATTAGCATAGATTAATAGAGATAAAAATTGAAGAGTAGACTTATTGATAATAATAGATTATTAGGCAATATTACAATGCATGAGGTAATGGGATTAGCATAGATAAAATTTGGTATACTTCATTTGGTGGAAATACTATTTAACATAATGTAAATTATAAAACAATCAAAATAGCTGAGATGGAGCTGATGAACAACCCATAAAACATTCAATATTAAAACATTATATAAAATATACCAACAACTTAAAAATCAACCCATTGATATATCTATATCCAAGTTCTAAAAACATATTGTCAAAAATATTGATCTCGTTTACGTTGGACATCCTAATAAAATATTCTACGAGAACTTTATCCATGAAAATCAATAAAAACAAAATGCCCGGCGATTCGCCGGGCATTTTAATCAATTTATAAAATAATTTATTAGAAAATTACTGAAGCCTGTGCTCCTGATCCTTCGCTTTGCATTTCTTTTACCAAAACACCATTTACGAACAATTCAACTTTTACAGTTCCTGTTTTTCCGTTATTTCTAGCGCTAACTTGAAGCATATCAGATTTATCAATGTAGTCAAAATCTTTTTCCCAAGTTCCTTTAACGTCTGTTAATGTTGAAACAGTATTCATTTTATTGATATAAGAAATATCAAAACTGCTACCAGTTCCTGAAACCCTATATTTAAAAGTAGATCCAATTGAAACTGCAACACCATCGTAACTTCTGATTTTATCCCTTTGCTCTGAAGCACAAGTTTTATCATTCATTTCTAAACAAACATTTCTCAAGGCTTTTGCAATGTCCTTCAATTCATTCAATTTGTAATTGGTGTTTTCAGAAGCAAATTGTAAATTAGTTTTTGCATCAATCAAAGCTTGATTGATTTTCGCATCAATTTTCTTCTTTTCATCAATATTTGCAGTTTTAGATTTTAACTCATTCAAATTCTTGTATTCAAATTTGTATAGTGCCACACCCAAATTCCAACAGGCATCATAGTTGAATTCATCTAACTTTTTAGATTCTTTATAGTCAACGATAGCCGCAGCGTAATCACGACGTTGTTCATTCAAATATCCGCGGATCCAATAGTTTTTAGACGTTGGATTTTGTTTGATTTGATTGTCTACATCAGCAAAAAGTTCACTTTCCTTTTCAACAGAAATGTAAAAATTCACCAAAACAGAGAAAATATCATTGTCGTTGTTTGATTTTACCAATGCGGCTTTAATCGCTTCTTTTGCTTTTAAAGTATCTTTAGATTCTAAGTACAACTTCGACAAAGACTCAACTACTGCAGCTGTTGGTTTTTCATTGGCAACCAAATGGTTTAAAATCGCTTTTCTTTTTTCAATATCTGAATTACTTACAGCAAAATACGCAAGTCTTTCCACAAAATATTTACGCTCCACCCCTTGTCCTTTAAAAGCATTTAAAGTCGCAGTGTCCAAACGGTCAAACAAATTCAACATCAATTGGTAGTAAACCCCCAAAGTATCTGCCATAAAAGCTTTCTTTTTAGCATCAGAAGACTTGATAAATTCATCTGCAAAAGATTGAGATTCATAAAAAGTTGCAACGAATACATTTCTGAGTTCATCATCTGCTTCTTCCTTAAATTCACTTTTCTTTGGATCAGGATGGTTGTAGTATTCTAAAAAAGATTGACCTGCAATTAATCCTGAATATTGAGAAATTGGTTTAATCAATTCATTTCCACGTTTTTCATAGATACGACAATAAACTTTACCTCGAACTAAGTACATTCTGGCAGCATTTTTAGTTTTTTCATGCACCGCCGCATTGTCTATTTCTTCTTTTGCAGTGATTAACTCTTCCACAGAATTGCTACTCAAACTAAATTCCGCTGTGTTAATTGCTTTATTTTGTGCAGTACAAGCACTCGCTAGGATGAACGGCAATCCTAGAAATAAAGCTTTAATGTTCAATTTACTCATTTGTATCTGAATTTTCATTGTTTTCGGTGTTTCCTTCGGAAGTACTCTCAACATTGTTTTCAATTGTTCCATCTTCCGACAATTCTGCGTTTTCAACATCTTCTTCATCGTCTTCACGAGGCGTTTTAGCAATGCTGGCAATTGCATCTTTGTCTTTGATATTGATCAAACGAACCCCTTGAGTTGCTCTTCCCATGATACGTAGTTTGTCTACAGCCATGCGAATTGTCATTCCACTTTTACAGATAATCATTAAGCCATCTTCATCAGTTACACTCATGAGTCCAACCAAATTACCAGTTTTTTCGGTAATAGAAAGTGTTTTAACACCTTTACCACCCCTACCAGTAACCCTATAATCATCTAAATCAGTACGTTTGCCATATCCCTTTTCACTTACAACCAAAATTGTAGCACTTTCTTTATTAGGATTAACACAAACCATGCCAATTACTTCATCTTCGTCATCTTCAAGGGTAACACCTCTAACACCAGAGGCAGTTCTACCCATAGGACGTACTTTAGCTTCAGGGAAACGAATGGCTTTACCTTTTTTCTTTGCAATAATCACTTCACTTTCACCATCTGTTAAATTAGCTTGTAAAAGTTCATCTCCTTCCCTCACTGTGATGGCATTAATTCCATTTGTTCGTGGGCGGCTATAAGCTTCAAGTGTAGTTTTCTTCACTGTACCTTTTTTGGTCACCATGATAATTGAATTATTGTTCAAGTATTCAGGATCTTTAAGGTTATTTACGTTCAAATAAGCCTTTATTTTATCGTCTTGAGGGATGCTTATCAAGTTTTGAATAGGACGTCCTTTGGTTGCTTTTGCACCTTCAGGAATCTCATAAACCTTTAACCAGAAGCATCTTCCCTGCTCTGTAAACAACAATAAATAATTGTGGGTACTTGCTATAAACAAATGCTCAACGAAATCTTCATCTCTGTGAGCAACACCTCTAAGTCCTTTGCCCCCCCTATTTTGTTCTTTGTATTCCGACAATTGGGTTCTCTTAATGTAACCTTTATGAGAGATGGTAATTACCACTTCTTCATTTGGTATCAAATCTTCAATGTTGATTTCCTCGGCATTGAATTCAATTCTGGTTTTACGCTTATCACCAAATTTTTGAACAACTTCGTTGGTTTCATCTTTGATAATTTGCATTCTCAACGACTCATCAGCCAAAATGCTTTCTAAATAAGCAATTTCTTTCATTACAGCGTTGTATTCTTCACGGATTTTATCAATTTCCAATCCTGTTAAACGCTGCAAACGCATGTCTAATATAGCTTTAGATTGTATTTCACTCAATCCAAAATTCGACATCAAACCTTCACGGGCTTCATCTGGAGTACGACTTTTACGGATCAAAGAAATCACCGCATCCAAATTATCGAGGGCAATGATAAGTCCCTCCAAAATATGAATACGTTTTCTAGCTTCTTCCAATAAATATTTGGTTCTACGAACAATAATTTCGTGACGGTGATTCACAAAATGCTTGATCATGTCCTTCAAATTCAACATTTCAGGTTTTCCTGCCACCAACGCAATGTTGTTAACTGAGAAACTGCTTTGCAATGGGGTAAATTTGAACAACTGATTCAATATAATGTTAGGAATGGCATCTCTTTTAAGGTCGAAAACGATTCTCATCCCTTGGCGCCCACTTTCATCGCGAACTGCCGATATACCTTCGATAATTTTTTCACTAATCAAATCAACTGTTTTAACGATAATTTGAGAAGGAGTAACTTGATAAGGAACTTCGGTTACAACAATCATTTCTTTGCCGGTGCTGCTAGTTTCAAATTCAGCTTTACCACGCATAACAATTCTACCTCTACCCGTTTCAAAAGCATCTTTAATACCTTCAACACCATAGATTACAGCTCCTGTAGGAAAATCAGGACCTTTTACAACTTCCATCAATTCAGCAATGGTAACATCATTATTGTCGATATATTTGATAACACCTTCGCAAATTTCCGTTAGGTTATGTGGTGCCATATTGGTAGCCATACCAACGGCAATACCACTTGCACCATTCACCAACAAATTAGGAATTTTAGCAGGAAGTACAGTAGGTTCACTTAAACTTTCGTCGAAGTTCGGTCTAAAATCAACAGTATCTTTGTCGATATCTGTCATCATTTCTTCGGCAATTTTTCTCATACGAGCCTCTGTGTAACGCATCGCAGCTGGAGGATCACCATCTATTGAACCAAAGTTTCCTTGTCCATCAACAAACGGATATCTCAAACTCCAATCTTGAGCCATACGCACCATGGTGTCGTAAACACTGCTATCACCATGTGGATGGTATTTACCCAATACTTCCCCAACGATACGGGCAGATTTTTTATATGGCCTATTTGATGCAAGACCTAAGTCAACCATTCCATACAATACCCTACGATGTACTGGCTTCAAACCGTCTCTAACATCTGGTAATGCACGAGAAACAATAACGGACATTGAATAGTCAATGTAGGCCGTTTTCATTTCATCCTCAATATTTATGGGGATGATTCTTTCGTTTAATTCTTCTAGGTTGTTGTTATTCTCTTCCATGTGAAAATATAAGTATTGCAATTTAGGACATTAGGATGGTAAATCATCCTAAATTGGCCGTATGTTGCCCACATTTTTTATACATTTTAACGTAAAAAAAGTGTTTTTAATTCGATGAAAAAATGTCTTTGCAAGTCATTTTTTGAAAAACACCCCCAAATCAAACATAACAAATTGATATTTAAACAATTAGCATAAAATACAATCTGTGAACCTTACAGAAAAATGACAGAATATATTTGCAAAAAATGCAAAAAAAAAAGACCGATAAATCGGTCTTTTTTTTTGCAAATCTGAAGATTTACTTATAATTTTTTGAATGTGAAGTAGAACCAGCTTTCAAATATTTGAACTTACCAGTTCCATCGCGGTTCAATAATTGCATTTTGCCAAATCCTAAATTCTCTAATTTGCCTTTCATTTGAATTACATCACCTGAAACCACAACGAACAATTTGTCGGTTGAAAGGTTCTTTTTAGCAAGGTCATTTAATTCAGCCAAGGTTACATTTTGAAGGATATTTAATTGTTTCTCAGCAAAATCAACCGGCAAATTACGATTTGCCAATTGAGAAATAAAACCAACCTTTTGGAATATAGATTCATATTCAAGGGCTTCAGACGCCAATAATGCTGATTTGGTGAAATCAAACTCTTCTTGAGTCATACCTTTATCCTTGAACTTTTCAACTTCCCATAAAATCTCGTGGATTGCACTATCGGTTGCACGGGCTTTTACACCAGCCGAAATTGAATACAATCCTGGCAAATCTTCAAAACTACCACTGAAACCACCACGAATTCCGTAAGTCCATGCCTTTTCTTCACGTATTTTCAAGTTCAAACGACTATTGAAATTACCTGCCAAAGCAAAGTTCATGATGCTGTTTTTGTAAAATTCACCTGTTGCATCATAAGGCAAACTTCTAAATCCAATAAAGATATCACTTTGTTCGGCATCGTAATAGTTAACACCAAATAATTGTGATGTCTCAAGATTTTGAGCAATAACAGGTTTATTTACCACAATATTTTTAGCTTTCCAATCATTTAAGAATGCAAATTTTGATTTTACTTCCTCTTCCGTCAAATCACCCACAACAATCATTTTTGCTTGATCTGGAGCGAAAAATTGGTTGTAGAATTTTTGAATATCATCAATTCCAATTTTACTGTAACTCTCTGATCCAACATATCTACCCAATGGAGAGTTTTCACCATACAACAATCTACCTACGGCATTTTGCAATCCTACACCTCTGTTCGACAATTGGCTCTTAGCACTTTCAACCACACGCTTTTTACCTTTTGCGAATTCTTTTTTATCCCAACGAGGGTTGAACATCATGTCTTTCAACAACTCAATTGTTTTGTCTAATTTTTCTTTTTCGCAATTGACAGAAACCGTAAAGTTGGTTGCACCAGCATTAAAATTGATGCTAGCGCCTAAACTTTCCAATTCATTTTCAATTTGAACAGGGGTTTTGGTAGTAGTACCTTCAGACAAACTCATTGCCAAAAGATCAGCGGTACCCGGTAAAATCTCTTTACCATCTTCAAACAATGAACCACCTTTCATTGAAATATTCACAATTACTTGTGGAGTTTCGTTAAAGTTACTGCTCCAAATTTCTAAACCATTGGCCAATTTAGACTTGAAAGTTTTTGGAACAGAAACTGGTTTAACAGCTTTAGGTTCTGGTCTTTTACTTCTATCGAAGTTATCTACAACTGCTTGATATTTCAAATTTTGATATTCAAAATCTAAGGCATCATTTTTATAAGCAGCATTAGGATTGTAACTGATGTATTTCTCTGGCTTTTCACCTTCGGGAGTTGGAGAAGGTTTAATTTCTATGGTAGAAGAATTTTTACCTTTGATATACTTTTTGAAAACCCTGATAATATCTTCACGGGTTACTTTTTGATATCTAGCAGCATCTTCTTGAAGATTCATCATTTTCCCATCTGCTCCTTTTACCCCAAGATACCAATAACCACTTAGGTAATTGGCTTTAGTTGAAGCTGATTCCAAACCTTTTTTGTATCCACTTAAAATGGTAGATTTAGCACGTTCCAAATCATTATCACTAAAATTAACGATTTCGAATGAATCAATTGCAGTATTCAACATGTCTTTCAATTTAAACATATCTGACCAAGGATATCCAACCAAAGTAAATGAGAATTCACCTGCTAATTCATGATTGATGCTGCTCAAAGGGTTATTACTTGCTTGAGCTTGTAAAGCCCATTCGCCATCGATAAATTTCTTATACAATACAGAACTTTTAGTACTTCCCATTAAATAGCTCAACATATCCAAAGCTGGTTCATCTTCATGATAAACTGGTGCTCCAGGATATGAAATCATCATCAACGGCAATTCCGCGTTCGGATCAGGGTAACTTCTTACTTTATTTTCAGTTAAAACAACAGGTTTAACGCGCTTTTTGGTTACTTCTTTTCCTTTTTTGATAGAACCAAAATATTTTTCACACCATTGGATAACTTCTTGGGTGTTTACATCACCACTTAAAATTACACAAGCGTTATTAGGACCATACCAACGCAAGAAAAAATTCTTCAAGTCATTGCTATCAGCCCTGTTTAAATCGTCTACAAATCCAATAGTAGACCAACTATAAGGATGGTCTGAAGGATAAAGTTCTTGGTCTTTAACTTCCATCAAGAAGCCATAAGGTCCGTCATAACGTTCATCTTTTTCGTTTTTAACCGTAGCTCTTTGAATTTCAAACTTCTTTTGAGTAAAGGCTTCCAAAAAACAACCCATTCTATCGGCTTCCATCCAAAGCGCTGTTTCAGTGAAATTAGAAGGAAATGTTTCTATGTAAACAGTTCTATCTCGGGTGGTATTACCATTTACATCTCCACCATATTGCTTGATAATTTTGAAATGTTCTTCATCTGCAACATGTTTTGATCCTTGAAATAACATGTGTTCAAAGAAATGCGCAAATCCAGACTTACCAGGAGTTTCGCGAGCTGAACCAACATGATAGGTAACATTTAAATGTACAACTGGATCAGAATGATCTTCGTTAACAATGATTGTCATACCATTGGGCAATACATACTTTTCATAAGGGATAACCAAAGAGCCCTTTTGTGCCTCTACTTTTTCAATTAAAGTGGCTTGTGCTTGTAAACCACAAAAACTAAAAAATGAGAATGAAGCTAAAAATAGCAGTTTTTTCATAAGATACAAAAATAATCATAAAAAAACGACCATCAACAATTGTTAGACAATTGTTTAAAAAGATTAGATGAACGCATATCATATATTTACATTTCGTTCTATCAATAAACGAGTTGTTCACAAAACAATAAACCCACATTTATGTTTTATTGTTTCATAATGAATAACTTAAACTCATGAATGTTTCAAAAATTGTCAAGTACACATCACTCATTGGTATTATTTCATTGGGTTCTATCTTATCGATAAAAAGTAAATCGAGTGGAGTATCGGCGGCCTACACAGGAGCACCTTCTGAATCTACTTGCACATCCTGCCACGGGACCTATTCATTGCAAACATCTGGAACCAATTATAACCGAATTAATTTAACAGGTAATTTTTCCGGTGGTGGTTATATTCCAGATTCCACTTATAAAATAGTAGTTTCCTACAAAGAATCTGGAAAATCGATATTCGGATTTCAATTAACCGCGCTTCAAGATAAAAATGTGAGTTATCCAACACCAGCTGGTACATTTATCTCCAAAGACTCAAGAACTTCCACGTTTTCTCAAACAGCGGGCACAACTACACGGTATTATATCGAACATACTTCAACAGGAACAAGCTCGGTTGCAACCGATTCTGTTTCATATGTATTTGAGTGGAAAGCGCCTTCAACTAATTTAGGGAATATCAAATTTCATTTGGTATTAAACGTCACCAACAATAACAACAACAGCAATGGAGATTATATCTATTCAAAAAGTTTTGTTCTATCTCCATCTACCCTGCTTCCAGTTGCAAAAGCTTTAATTTCGGATACCCTTTATTGTTCAAATAAGCCTATCACTTTCAAGGGTACATCTACCAATAATGCAACCTCATATTCTTGGAAATTCCCAGGTGGTTCAATTACAACATCAAATACTCAAAATCCGACCGTTATTTACAACACAACTGGGACAAAAATGGCCATTTTAGAATCAAAAAACGCAAAGGGATTTTCCAAACCTGATACTCTTATTTTTAACGTGATTCAAGGAGCTACGAATCCTGTCCTTACACCATCACCCGTTAACGGACCGGTAAAAATATGCGAAGGTGATTCTGCTTTTATTAAAGTGAATTCTGCCCTAAATCATACTTACTTGTGGTCTCCCTCGGGACAAAAATCACTAGGAATATTTGCAAAAAAAGCCAACGATTATGTCGTAACCGCAATTAATTCAAACGGATGTAAAAAAACATCCAACCCTATTCAATTAGTTGTGAATCCTCGTCCCAATTTTCAGTTGATTTTAAATCCCTCAACAGACAGCATTTGTTTTAGTCAAACAATTCAAATTAGTTTCAAAAACAAATTTTTATCTGATTCATTTAAGGTTAATCAAATTTCAAACCAATATTTTAAAGACTCATTTTTTAATCTCAATTTGAATAAGGGGCAAAATAACCTTTATTTTTCATCAAAAAGCACCAATGGATGTGTTAGTTTGGTGGATTTTAAAACCATTTTTGCAAAAGACTCAGCAGATGCACCAATTCTGAACATTTCCAATAGAACCGCAAATTCAGTTTCTTTTCAATGGACAACCATTCCAAACGCAATTGCATTTGTTTATAGTATTGATAGTGGCAAAACATGGAAATACCCCACAAATGGCATATTATCACAAAATGAAACAATTACACCAAACTCAATTGGTTTGAAAACTTCATTTTGGCTAAAAGCGATCACCAATACTTATTGTAACACATCAAAAATTACCAGCCTAGTTGGACAACCGCTTGGCTGCAATGATATTCCATATGTAATTGTCCCTCAAAAATCAACTCCTTGTTATGGCGATTCTGTGAAAATAGAATTACAAGGCTTGTACAATTCAGGGAGATATATCATTTCATACAACAACATAAAAATACCGGATACCTTAATAAAGGTTAAAGCATTAAAAACCAACTTGGTATACTTTGGAGTTTTGGACACATTGAATAAAATTTGTGGCGAAACCGTTAAAACTTTCAAATTAGAAGTAGACTCTGGAAATCCGGTTAAAACTGATTTAACCGCGGAACAATTGACTATTTGTGGTGGAAAAAATAATGCGAACATTTCCATTAATGTTAATCTTAATGCTGGTGATTCACTTTGGGTTAACGGAATTAACAAAGGCAATTCCAATCCTTTTACAATTCCATTAATTAAAAACGAATTGTATACTTTGAAAGTAAAAAACACCAATCAATGTTTTGGAATACCTTATGAAATTAAACCCGAGTTTAGAAACAAAATCATTCCTGATTTCATGGCCATTTATAAAAAAAATTATGAATATCAATTTGTTGCAAATGATTCATTTAACCGAAGCCAATGGATTCTTGAAGACAATCAACTAGATGTAGATACTTTTTATGGAATATCAATCATGAAAGATTTATCGTCATTTTACAATAAAACAATTAAAATAAAGCACTTCAAGCAAGACACATTCAATATTTCATGTTTTGATTCTGCATCAAAATTGATACAAGTATTAGATTACTCCAATTCGAAGAAATTCAATAAATCAACTGTAAGAATTTCACCCAATCCGATAATTAAAGGAGGTCAACTAAACATACAATGCAATGAGCAAATAGAAAAGGCTGAACTTTTTACCATTGAAGGACAAAAGATTAGTGCATTAATTATGGTAAAACCTTCGGTTTACCAAATTCCTACAGAATTATCAAACTCCGTATATATACTAAAAATCCAAACCTCAAAAGGATCATTGAATGCTAAAATCCTATTAGATTAGATTAGTTCATACCAAACAATTTCTCCTTTAAATATGGAGCTGTTACACTGTCTTTGCACTCAAGTAATCCCTCAACAGGCCCTTGATAAACGAGACTTCCTCCTTTGTCGCCGGCTTCTGGACCTAAATCGATGATCCAATCAGCACATTTTGCAACATCCAAATTATGTTCAATACAAATAATGGTGTTGCCTTTTTCAATTAAAGCTTCAAAAGATTTTAGCAGTTTTTTAATGTCGTGAAAATGTAATCCCGTTGTTGGCTCATCAAAAATGAACAACACGCCACCTTCTTTGAACGGATTGGCTTTACTCAAATAATAGGCCAGTTTAACCCTTTGCGCTTCTCCACCACTTAACGTATTGCTACCTTGTCCTAGCTTAACATATCCCAAACCAACATTTTGAAGAGGTTTCAATTTCTCCACGATGTTCTTTTCTGACTCAAAAAACGCAACAGCATCATCAACCGTCATATCCAATACATCAAAAATATTTTTTTGATTGTACTCAACTTCTAAAACCTCTTTTTTGAAGCGTTTACCACCACAAACCTCACAAGGAAGTTTGATATCGGCCATAAATTGCATTTCAATAACGGTTTCGCCATCTCCCTGACAATTATCACACCTACCCCCATCTACATTAAACGAAAAATGAGAAGGTTTAAACCCATTAAACTTCGAAGTTGATTGATTTGCAAATAGTTCACGAATATCGTCGTAAGCTTTGACATAGGTCACAGGATTGCTTCTAGAACTTTTGCCAATTGGATTTTGATCTACCAATTCAACTGCCTTCAACAATTTTTTATGTCCTGTAATGGATTTATGGCTTCCGGTTTTGAGGGACACAAACTGTTGTAATTCCTTTGCAAGTGCGGGATACAAAATTTGCTTTATCAAAGTAGTTTTCCCTGAACCAGAAACGCCAGTAACTACAGTAAATGAATCAATTGGGATTTTAACATCAATATTTTTAAGATTATTGGCAGTTGCCCCATTTAAATCTATGTAATTTATTGATTTTCTTTTGTTTTGAGGAACTTCAATTTGCTCCACGCCACTTAGATATTTCCCTGTAAGACTGTCGGAATTTTTTAACAGTCCGTCGTAATTTCCAGAATATATCAATTCTCCACCAAGACTACCGGCTAAAGGACCAATATCAATTACTTGGTCTGCCTTTTTCATTACATCTTCGTCATGTTCAACCACAATTACCGTATTTCCCTCATTTTGCAAGTTTTTCAAAACCGAAATCAGTTTTTCGGTATCTCTAGAATGCAAACCTATACTTGGTTCATCGAGGATATACATTGAACCTGTTAAATTAGATCCAAGGTTTGTGGCCAAATTGATACGTTGACTTTCACCACCACTCAAAGTATTGCTTAAACGGTTGAGAGAAAGGTATCCCAATCCCACATCATTCAAATAATTTAGCCTTGTTTTAATTTCCCCCAAAATTCGCAAAGAAATTTCGGTATCTGTTGATGAAAATTGAATTGCATTGAAGAAAACCATAGCTTCCGAAACTTGCATCAACAAAATTTCTTGAATATTGGTATAGCGAGGTAAGTTATTTGTTTGATGGGCAATATTTTCAATTTTCACATAACCTGCCTCTTTCCTGAGTCGAGTTCCCAAACAATCATGACACACTGTTTTTCCTCTGTATCGCGCAGCTAAAACACGGTATTGGATTTTGTAAAAATTCTGCTCTAGGTGATTGAAAAAATCGTTGATCCCTAAAATATTGTTTTTACCTTTCCACAAAATATCTTTTTCCTCATTCGACAATTCCGAATAAGGTCGGTGTATTGGAAAATCTATTTTACTTGATTGACTAATAAAATGACTTTTCCATTCGTTCATGATTTCACCTTTCCAAGGTGCCACACATCCCTCATAAACTGAAAGAGATTTATCTGGAATCACAAGGTCATCATCAATGCCTAAAACACTACCAAATCCTTCACAAGTTTTACAAGCGCCATATGGGTTGTTGAAACTCAAAAAGTCTTTTGTAGGAATTTCAAAAGTTATACCATCTAATTCAAAACGGTTGTTGAAATCCAAAATTTCCTTATTTTCACAATGGTAAATCGCACAATCGCCCTCACCTTCCCAAAACGCTGTTTCAATGGCATCAAACAATCGAGAGTCGTTGTCTTCATCTTGAGAATTTAACTCCAAACGGTCTACTAAAATATAGGAAGGACTTTGAATGAGTATTTCTTGTTCCAGAATATCATCGATTCTCAAAATTTCATGGTTGCTAAAAATCCGGCTAAACCCTTTCTGATTGAGAGATTCTATATCGGCAATTTTAATATTATCTGTTTTTATAGGAGTAAGAACATAAATACGTGTCCCATCGGTGAATTTTTTCACTTCGTTGATCACATCTTGCACAGAATCACGTTTTACTTCCCTCCCTGAAATCGGAGAAATGGTTTTTCCAGTACGGGTAAACAATAATTTTAAATAATCGTAAATTTCCGTTGAAGTAGCTACAGTGCTTCGCGGATTGTGGGTATTCACCTTTTGTTCAATGGCCACAGCGGGACAAAGTCCGTCGATATAATCCACTTTAGGTTTTTTCATTCTACCCATAAATTGGCGTGCATAGGAACTCAAACTTTCCACGTAGCGTCTTTGTCCCTCAGCAAAAAGGGTATCAAAAACCAGCGAAGATTTTCCACTGCCAGAAACGCCAGTTACAACGGTAAATGCATGATGATTTATGGCAACATCAATGCCTTTAAGGTTGTGTTGATGGGCATTTTTTACAAAAATTTTGCTCTCTTTATTGTTCTTATTTTTCACAAATTATCTAATCGTATCTTTCACTAAACTTGCACCAGCGCAAATCCCTAATCCCCCTTTTACATTGGTAAAAACAGCCGATGGTTCTGAAAAAGGTCCTAACTGTTGCTGATAATTCTCGATGGATTTGAAGTATCGGTAATAATCTTCACTTAAATTTTTTATCACCACCATGTATTTGTATGTGGTTCCTTTTGTAAAGGCAGGTGTAGTGAATTTAAAAAGTTTATTCTGTCCATTAAAGCCTCCGTCATCTACAAATAAAGCTCCTTTTTTATTGATGATTGGATTGTCTCTCAACTCAGGATTTTGAGGGATGATTTTCAAGTTCAACCATGATTCACTGCTAAATTCATCATAACGAAACAACCCAATTTCGTAATAATTTCGGACATTGGGATCATCTTTAATGGTAAAAGAAATGGTACCTGTATAAAATCCAGCATCGTCTTTACCAGTACTGTCTTTCCAAATGGCTTTTCCATTTGTATTTAATTGAGGGATAACAAAAGAACTTTGAACAGGAAAAAGATCTCCCCAACTTGCATTGATCGTATAGCGAATACCAGGCTTTGGAATCCAAGTAGTTCGATAAGATTGTGATACCAAATCAAATTTCATCTGAGATGAAACCCCAGCTTCGTCAAGGATGGTAACGTTTGCATTTTCGAGTTGCGGTTTACCTAGAGAGTCAAAGATATCTAAACTTCTGTTGAGGGTTAAACTCACGGGCTCATTGTCATTCACAAGCGCGTTCATCACCAATTTTTCAGAAAATTCCAATTGAGATAAATCCAAGTCTTTTTCACAACTTGAAATTGAAATCAAGCTAATAACTGCAAATAATGGAAGTAATAGTAATTTTCTCATCAGAATTCAATTCTATAAAATACACTTGGAACAAATTTAAAATAACTCACACCCACCAATCTATTATAACCTAGATTATTTTCAGGAAATCTGGCAATAACGGGATTGTCCCATCCAAAAACATTGTATATATGGATGCCATAAAATTCATGATAATCATCATGAAATTCTGGTTTAATTTCTTTGGTAAATCCAATATCAATTCGCTTGTAGAGTGGCATTCTGTAGTTGTTTTTTTCACTGTAATCATAAACCAACGTTTTGTCGGTAGTGAAATATTTTGAAGTAGGCACAGTAACAGCGTGTCCGTTCATTAATACCCCTGAAAGGTTGAATACAAAATCTTTACTAACTTGATAGGCAAGTTGTAAACTCAATTTATTTCTTCTATCCCATCTAAAATCGAAGGTTTTACCATTGTTAAGTTCTTCAAATATCCTATCTGTGATACTAAAGGTATATGAAAAAATACCGTTTAATTGTCCAGATCGTTTTGAAAACAGCAATTCTACTCCGGTTGAAGTTCCTTTTCCTTGTAGGATGGATTTTTCCCAGTACGAACGTTGGAAGTTGTCTGCAGTACCAGATTCTACCAATTCGGTAATGCCATCAAACGATTTGTAGTAGTACTCTAAACTGGCCTCTATCCCATCAATTACAGGTTGTGTGTAGCCAATTGTAAATTGAGTGGTGGATTGAGGACGGAAATTTCCTGATGTAGGAAACCAAATATCTTGAGGTAAATTACCTGAAACACTTGATAATTGATGTAGGCCTTGATTTGCAATTGAGAAACCAAATTGAATGCGCTTTTTGCCTTCCAACATCTGCGACAATGTAATTCTAGGTTCGAAACGGATATAGTTGGTGTCCTTTGAAAAGTAACTCCAAACCCTTCCTCCAATGTTCATACTCAACCCTGGTGATGGTTTATATTCCAATTCTAAATAATTCGAAAATTCTGAAACAAATTGGTTGTTAAATTCCCCATAAACTGTGTCGATGTTACGTTGAGTTGTAACTGGGGTATTGATCAGGGAATAGGCCGACAAGGAGGGTTTCATATCATGGACAACAAAATGTGTACCATATCTCAATTTGGTGGTATTGCTTTTTAGGCTAAAAATGTCGGCAGCTACCGAATAATCTGTGATTGAGCTCAATGTCTGATTGTTTTCTACAATTTGCTGAAAAGAAGTATCTGAGTAAATCATTCCATCCAAATTTGCATAATCAGTGTATGAATATCGTGAATATCCGGCCGAAAAATGCGCATAATTTTTGGAATCAAACACATGAGAATAGTTGATTCCCGATAGTGTATTTTGCCAAGATGCCCCCAGTCCAAATTTAGCAACTACAGTTGTTCTAAATGAATCTGTTTCAGATTGCTCAAAATTAATTCCATATTTATCTCTACCATTGTAAAACCAAAAGTTCCAATGATTTTTAGAATCTTGTTTATAATCGAGTTTAAAATTGATGTCATGAATATTGCCAATCAGAAAATCTTGAAACAAGTCGGAAAAAATCAAATCGAAATAACTTCTTCTAAAAGCCAAAGAGGTTGTCCACTTTCCTCTACGGTCAATTGGTCCATTTAATGCCACATTAAAAGTTGCAACATCAATATTTACTGACCCGGCCCAACTCTCAGCACTTCCGCCTATGGTTTGAATATCAAGCACTCCGCCTCCTGCCCTGTTTCCATACCTTGCTGGAGCCACGCCTCTATAAAATTCAGTACTTTTAATAATTTCGGGATTAAAATTCGAAATTAGCCCGAACAAATGTCCACTACCATACAAAGGCATTCCGTTCATTAATATGAGGTTTTGATCAGAATTACTCCCTCTCACATACAAAGACGACAACCCCTCTATACCACCAGAAACACCTGGTAAAAATTGCATTAATTTAATAGGATCTGAGAGACTTAAAATTGAATTTCCTTGCTTGATTTGCCTAGGCAATGCCTTGTAGTAAGATGCTTTATCGTTATATAGCGATGTATATTCCGCAGAACTATCATCTTCATCAAAATCGACAGGCACAAGGAAAACATTTTTTACTGTAGATTTTTCAAGTTCTATTGAAATTCTTTGGGTTTTATAACCTGGAGCTGCGTAGGTTATTTCCCTCAATCCCTTTTTTGATACAGTTTGATAATATCCCTGCTCTGTTGCTTCGCTGAAAAACGTTGTTTTTTCATCAACAATGATGGCACCAGGTATGGTTTCCAATGTTTCCTTATTGAAAATCCATCCTGTTAACCCAACATATTGGGCTTGGATGTTCCAAAAAAGGCAAATAAACAAAAGGAAAATCCCAGCTTTTTTCATGTTTCTTCAAATTTAAGGATTAGTTTTCAAGGTTCAAGGATTCGGATAATTCTTTTCGACCAAAATTGTGTGAAATTCTGCTGAAATTCCCGCATGTGCAATGTTTTTCTTTTTAAATTCAATGAAAACATTTCTAATCTCCACATGACGAAACAGGTTGTTTTCGATATTCTCAAGTAATGCTTGTGCGGCGAATTCTAATAATTTGAACTCCTTATTTTTCAAAGCAAGAATTTGTTCCGAAATTAATTGATAATCAACAGTATTCGACAAATCATCTTGGATTCGATCCAATTGATATTGAATGGTTACCGATATTTCAAGTTCGGTTTTTGTGATCAATTCTTCAGGATACCATCCTATGGGCAATAATATCCATTGATTTTCAACTTTTACTGTTATTAACATCCCGTTTACTAAAATTTCAAACACAAAGGTCGTAAGATTATTACATTTGTGTAAAGCTTAATCATGGAAAATTTAGATTTAAATCAAATTTTAGAATCAAATCGTGGAAAAGACAGGTATGTTGCTCCAGATTTTTATGGAATTGACGATTTATTGACCGATGAACAAAAACTCATCAGACAATCTGTTCGTGATTGGGTGAAAAAAGACCTTAGTCCTATCATTGAACATTATGCTCAAAGAAGTGAATTTCCGCAACACATTGTGAAACAATTGGGCGAAATTGGCGCTTTCGGACCTCAACTCCCATCGAAATATGGTTGCGGAGGGATGGATTACACCACTTACGGACTTATCATGCAGGAACTTGAACGTTGCGACAGTGGAATTCGTTCTACAGCCTCTGTTCAGGGCTCATTGGTGATGTATCCGATTTATAAATTTGGTTCTGAGGAGCAAAAAATGAAATATTTACCCAAATTGGCCAGTGGAGATATGTTGGGTTGTTTTGGATTGACAGAACCAGATCATGGTTCAAATCCTGCCGGAATGACCACCCACTTTGAAGACAAAGGAGATCATTATCTCTTAAATGGTGCCAAAATGTGGATCAGCAATGCTCCTTTTGCAGATGTTGCTGTTGTTTGGGCTAAGAATGAAGCAGGAAAAGTTAGAGGACTGATAGTTGAGCGAGGTTACGAAGGTTTCACGACCCCTGAAACCCATGGAAAATGGTCTTTGAGAGCAAGTGCTACCGGTGAATTGGTTTTCAACAATGTGAAAGTGCCTAAAGAGAATCTTCTTCCGGGTGTTGAGGGACTTAAGGGCCCGTTGACTTGTTTAAATTCAGCAAGATATGGTATTAGTTGGGGTGCTTTAGGCGCTGCAATGGATTGTTATGATACGGCGGTGCGATATTCTAAAGAGCGCATTCAATTCGGAAAACCAATTGGTGCATTTCAATTGCAACAAAAGAAATTGGCCGAAATGTTAACGGAAATTACCAAAGCACAACTTTTGGTATGGCGTTTAGGACAATTAATGGATGCAGGTAAAGCAACGCCGGCGCAAATTTCAATGGCCAAGAGAAACAATGTGGAAATTGCATTGAATGTAGCAAGAGAAAGTCGTCAAATGTTAGGTGGTATGGGTATTACTGGAGAGTTTCCAATGATGCGTCACATGATGAACCTAGAATCTGTGGTTACCTATGAGGGAACACATGACATACACTTACTCATATTAGGAATGGAAATAACTGGCGAAAACGCCTTTAATTAATAATTATGTATCAAATAAAATTTGGAACTGATGGTTGGAGAGAAATTATTGGAGATAATTTCACCACATCAAACGTGAGAAGAGTTGCAAATGCAACTGCTAAATGGTTAAACGAATCTGATTTAAATAAATCTTGTGTTGTTGGATATGATTGTCGTTTTGGCGGCGAAATGTTCGCAAAATCAACAGCAATTCAATTGGCATCAAACGGAATAAAAGTGTATTTATCCTCTGGTTTTGTGTCAACACCCATGATTTCTTTGGCTGCCAATAGGATGAATACAGGTGCAGGTATTATTTTAACAGCATCACACAATCCTCCATCGTATAATGGCTATAAAATCAAAGCCAATTACGGCGGACCCGCTATCCCTTCAGAAGTTACAAAAGTTGAATCTTATATTCCCAATGCAGAAATATCTGAAAACACTTCATTTGAAGCATTGTTCAATGAAGGCATGATTGAATATTGTGATTTTGAACAAATGTATTTGGACCACTGTCAAAATTCGTTCGACATGGTTGCTTTAGATCAAATTTCTCATAATTTGGTTTACGATGCTATGTTTGGCGCAGGCAGAAATCTTGTAAAACGTTTATTGCCAAAAAGCACCATTCTCCACGGAGATCAAAATCCAGGATTTAATGGTCGCGCACCAGAACCTATCCTTAAAAATCTTCCTGAAATTTCAGAATTAATTGCCAATAATCCTCAATTTAGCTGTGGTTTGGCCACTGATGGAGATGCTGACAGAATCGGCTTTTTTGATGAGAAAGGACAATTTGTTGATAGTCATCACTTGATATTATTGCTCATTGAATATCTAACTACTTTCAAAGGTTATTCTGGCAAAGTGGTTAAGAGCTTTTCTGTGAGTGACAAAGTTCAAAAATTGTGTGAATTAAAAGGCCTCGAATCAATCACAACCAAAATTGGATTTAAGTACATCTGCGAATATATGGTTACAGATGATGTATTAATTGGTGCGGAAGAAAGTGGAGGTATTGCTATTAAAGGACATATTCCTGAGAGAGATGGTGTTTGGATGGGATTGGTATTGATGGAATACATGGCAAAAACAGGCAAAACCATTTCACAATTGATTGCTGATATTTATGAAAAAGTAGGTTCTTTTGCAGTAGAAAGATACGATCTTCACTTAAACAATGAGTTGAAAGAAGATATTATAAGAAATTGCAAATCAGGATTTTATAAAAACTTTGGCGACTATCAAATTGACGGGATAGAAGATACCGACGGATTTAAATTCAGACTCAGCAATGGCAGTTGGGTGATGATTCGTCCTAGTGGTACAGAACCAGTGTTAAGGGTTTATTCAGAATCTGATTCATCGGCAAATGCCTTTGATATTCTTGATCAAACCAAAAAAGCAATTTTAGGAGCATAATGGGCAAAGCCTTGCAAATCGATATAGATAAAATTTTGCAAGACAAAAGTCCTGTCCTCAATAAATGGATTCCAAAGTTTGTCACCTCTTGGTTAAAACGCTTTATCCACCAGGAAGAAATGAACCATGTCTTAAGGGCTGGTGAAAATTTAAAAGGGGTTGATTTTGCAAAATTCACCATAGATTATATGGGAGCAACTTTGGAATTCAAGGGTTTGGAGAATATACCACAGCATGGAGGCTGTATCATTGCAGCCAATCACCCATTGGGCGGTTTAGATGGAATGGCATTAATGGTGGCGGTGGCCAATGTTAGAACCGATTTTAAATTTCTGGCCAACGATATTTTGATGCATTTAGATCCATTGAAAGACAATTTTATACCAGTGAACAAACTTGGAAGCACTGCTAAGAAAAATTTATCGATTATTGCCGATGAATACAAGTCCGGAAAAGCCATATTGATCTTTCCTGCAGGTTTGTGTTCAAGAAAAATTAATGGCAAAATAGTGGATCTTGATTGGCAAAAAAGCGTGATTAAACAAAGTATTGTAAATCAACTTCCCATTGTTCCAACATACATTGAAGGTGCCAATTCAAAAAGATTTTACAGAATTGCAAACCTTAGAAAATGGTTTAAAATAAAATTTAACATTGAAATGTTTACCCTTCCCGATGAAATGTACAAACAAAAAGGTAAAAACATTGTTTTATCTTTCGGAAAACCAATACCGCATACCGCTTTCAACATAAAATCGATCTGGGAAGACGCACAAAAAGTAAAAAGCCATGTTTACCAATTGAAAAATAATTTAGATTTGTCTTTTTCGCAATCTTGAAATACTTAAAACAATGCAACCAATTATTGATCCTATAGACAAAACAATATTAAAATCTGAATTGACATCAGAGATCTTTGTTCGTCCTACGAACAATGTTGGAAACCATATTTATATCTTCAATGGCAACAATAAACCGAACTTATTAAAAGAAGTAGGACGATTGAGAGAAATTTCTTTCCGTCAAGCCGGCGGTGGCACTGGTAAGAGCTATGATCTCGATGAGTTTGATACAGGGGATTTTGCTTACCAACAACTCATTGTATGGAACCCAACCGATGAAGCCATTGTTGGAGGATATCGCTTTATTTTGTGCAAAGATGCCCAAGATGATCAAGGCAATTATCATTTATCAACCACAGAAATCTTCAATTTTTCGGACAAACTTAAAAAAGATTACTTCCCAAAAACCATTGAACTTGGACGAAGTTTCGTTCAACCCGATTATCAACCAAGTGCTGAAAATAGAAAAGGTTTATTCTCTCTCGACAATTTGTGGGATGGTTTGGGTGCTTTGGTTATTGATAATCCCGATATGAATTACTTCTTTGGGAAAATCACAATGTATACTGATTTTAATGCCGAGGCTAGAGATTACATCCTCGAATTTATGCATTCATTATTCCCTGATAATGAAAAACTTGCAACTCCCACTCATCCAATTCATACCCAATTTGAACATTCAGATTTCATTTCGGAAATCAAAGGACTTTCATACAAAGAAGCCCATCAAATTTTGAATTTAAAAGTAAGGGCTTTAGGTGAAAACATACCGCCTTTGTTCAATAGCTATATGAACCTTAGTCCAACCATGAAAACCTTTGGTACGGCTGTGAATCATCACTTCGGAGAAGTTGAAGAAACTGGAATTATGGTGACAATTTCAGATATATACGACAATAAAAAAGACCGACATATCCAATCTTATATCAATTGGAAAAACGATCAAAACACCTAAAACAATAATTTTCCAGTAATTTTTCTGCCTGAGAGCCTTATTTGATAGAAATAAATACCTTCAGGAATTTCTTTATCCAATTGAAATTTCATGGTGTTTGATTTGGACTTGAAAATTTCTCTTCCTGAAATATCATAAATACTTAAACTAATAATTTCATTAATACCGTTTAAATTATTTACTATTATTTCTTTACGATTTGTATAAACTATTGGTTTATCTGTTTTATCTACGGAAGAAACTTTAGTCATCGCCAATGCATATTTCAACGCATTTAACGCATCAACTTTGCCGTATCCGTAATTGTTATTTGAATCGTTCGTGGTAAACGAGTCTCTTTTTGCCGACAATCTCAGAATTTGCGCCATTTCCTGCGAATTCAAATTCGGTGCTACTTGTAAAATCAAAGCTGCTACCCCGTTCACATGAGGGGCAGCCATACTTGTTCCACTGAACAATGCCCAAACCACATCCTTCCCATTGTACTGCGTTTTGTATAAAATTTCATTCGTCAACCAACCTGGTACTTGGCGAGTATGAACCGCTGAAGCTACCAATTGTCCCGGTGCTGCAACATCTGGCTTAATTCTTCCATCAATGGCCGGACCGCGACTGCTAAAAGAGGCCAATTGGCCAACATTCAACGACAAGTCACTTTTAGGGTTTCCTTCAAAATTCACCCAGCTATTTCTGTTCGTATAAGCGCCAACACTGGTTACCCATTTTCCTGTCCCCCCATTTTCTCCCATGGTACTATTCTCATCACCCTCAATAAAATTTGATGGAATCAAATCTTTGATATAACTCCTAAATGTCCCAGACGTCCAATCCAATGTCCTACCTGAATTCCAACCATGCACCTCTCCTTTCCCTCTAAATGTCAATTTTATAAACGTATGAGGTCCAGAAGATTGAATAGACATTAAACAGTTAGATTTACCGTTATTGATGTAGTTTTTCTGAAAGGACAAAGTATAAACGATTGAATCTTGTGAATTTGTAAGTTTCTGAGCATACACATTGTCTTGATTGAATGAATAAAATGGAGATTCATGAACAGTTTGATTGAGTGAATCAACCAATGAAACTTGAACTTCAATTGTTGAATTTTTCTCAGCCCAAAAATCGCAATAAACGTCTTCTGTTTTATAGTTTTTACGGCTTCTATCCATTGCCAACGTGTGAAATGTGTCGTTGTTTAATGAAATAAAAACGTGCATATTGTTCCTGCCATCATTGCCATTTGCACCTATAATAGTCCTTCCAAAAGGCTTTGTCCCCCAAAGACTTTCTTGTTTCAAAATATTCTCCACGGCAATGTCAAACAAAGAAGTTCCATCATGGGGACCAGTATGCATACCCCAGCTCAAATTACAGGTTACAGGTTGTTTGATTGAATCAGCATATTTCACCAAATAGTCAAATCCATCCAAAATTGTTGGATTGGCCACAACAAAATCACCTTTGGCGCTTCCTGGCAAAACATCATTTTTGTATTTGATTGAAACAAAAGCCAATGACGCCTCTGGCGCTACACCGGCATATAAGTTATTTGGAGATTGAAATCCCGATCCCGCAGATATTCCTGCAACATGAGTTCCGTGAGTCCCATCATCGTCAATTGCCGATAGAATTGAATTTTCTGTAGCATATAAGGTTCCATAATTGTATGGTTTTGGCGCTTGTCCACCATTATTGGATTGATTCCAAAAGCGTTTTACCCGATACGCAGTGCCATTATCGTTATAAAAAGTAGGATGATCGGTTTGAAATCCGATATCTACAATTCCCACTAAAACACCTTTCCCACGAGTAAGTTGATTGGGTTGCAACCCTCTGTAAATTTGAGCTTGAATAACATTTGAGTGAGCTCTTGCTTTATCGTTGAGAGGCCTTGGGGAATTGATTTTATGCGATAATTCTATGTGTTCGATTCTCTCGTCGGTAGACAACTCTTTTAAGTCACTGATTGACAACCTCATCTGAGCAATATGTCCATATTTATTGATCATGAGGGATGACAAATCGTTTAATTCATTTTGATTGTAGTTGCTTGAAAACTGCACCAATGCATAAAATTTCCCATTTTCATCTGTTAGGAAAGCATCATTCAAAGAGTTATTGTTGAGAAATGCAAATTTAGAAATTGCAGAAAGTTTGGGAGAAGAGAAAAAAACGGGGCTATTTTGCGCTGAAACACTGGCTACGAGGGCAAAAATCGAAAAAATTACAAGGGAAAAAGTACTTTTCTTAATCACAACGTCAATGTTAAGAAAAAAGTAGAACATTCCAATGGAAGTTTAGAAATGTGACATTATTTTTGCGCAAATGATTGATTATTCATGGCTTGAAAGAACCGAATTGCTTGTTGGTGAAGAGCAATTGCAAAAATTGATCAACTCCAATGTATTGGTTGTTGGTTTGGGCGGCGTAGGCAGCTTTGCAGCGGAATTCATTTGTAGGTCTGGTGTAGGAAATATGACCATCATTGATGGCGACATCGTAGATAAGACGAATAAAAATAGACAGTTGCCAGCATTGACCTCTACTGTTGGAAAAGGCAAAGCGGAAGTAATGGCACAAAGGCTGCTGGATATCAATCCTAACTTAAATTTAACGGTAATTGACAAATTCCAAAGACCAGAAGACAACATTCAGTTGATACGTAAAAGTCAATTCGATTACGTGATGGATTGCATCGACTCAGTGTCCCCAAAAATCTATTTAATAAAAACCTGTGTTGAAGAAAATCAGCGATTCATTAGCAGCATGGGTGCGGGTGGCAAGACAGATGCGGCATCTGTAACTGTGGGCGACATTTCTGAGTCTTATAATTGTCCTTTCGCCAAAAACGTTAGGAAACGCCTGCACAAACACAAGATTTACAGTGGTTTCAAGGTAGTTTACAACTATGGAGAATTGCACAGACAAAGTTTAAGATTGACGGATGGATCAAATTTCAAAAAATCATTTTATGGGACCATTTCATTCATGCCTGCACTTTTTGGACTGCGGATGGCGGCGGAAGTGATTAATGATTTAAGATCGGAAATTGGGTAATACCAATGTAATTTATTCTGATTTTCTGTGAAATTTTAGATTTTCCGTTATATTTGAAATTAGAATATGAGAAAAGTATTATTTGGATTGGCTATGCTTGCAACGGTTTACATTGCATCATGCGGAAAAGACGACTCAAGTTCATCATCTGATGACATTACAGGAAAAACAACTCAGCAAGTATTGATGATGCATGCTTGGAAAACAAGTTCCTTTAAAGACAGTTCTGAAAACGGAACCATTGAAGCATACGATGCTTGTTCAAGAGACGATAGCTATCAATTCACCTCAACAAGTGCTTACACTTGGAATGACAATTCATTGAAATGCGATCCTACTAACCCTGCAACGGCAACTGGTACATGGTCTATGCCTGATCCAAGCGGTAAAATTGTGATGATTAACGAAATTAAATTCTTAGGCAATACAGTACCTTGGGTTGTTGAACAAATGAGCGCTTCTACAATTGTTATGAGATTCAGAGGAATTGACAACAGTGGTAAAGACATTACTTGGAGATTAACCCTTTCTAAGTAAAAGATAAAATTTCTTTCATTAAAAAGGCTCCAAAATGGAGCCTTTTTTTTATGGAATTAAGAATGGATCATTTTCTTTAATCTTTATATTTCTTTGGTTGAGATTTCCCATTTAACGCACTTAAATACTCTTTCGCCAATGTTGAATTTGGATTGAGCACCAAGGCTTTTGAAAAATTGTCTTTGGCAGATGTTAGATTGTTTAACATCATGAAACAGTAGCCTCTCAGCACATAGGCTTTTTCAAAACGGGGATTTAAGGTTGTTATTTTATCGCACAACTCTGTGGAAACTTCATAGTTTTCAAACAATGTTTCTACAACAGCACGGTTGTAATAGGCATAAATATGGTAAGGATTGATTTTAATCACTTTTTCATATAATTTAACTGCATCTTTAAAATTGTTGTTGCGTTGCTCAATCAATCCCTTGGTATAGATCGCTTCATCGGAAAATTCATTTAAAGCAATTGCCTTATTTACAAACTTCTCACACATTGCCTGATCTTTGTCTATTAGAAACATTGCTTTTTGCATAGTTGCATCAAAGTTGTTGGGATTGAGTAAAAGAATCTTGTCTATTAACATCAAAGATTTCACGGTATCTTTTTGTTCTTTTAATGAGACAGCCGTTAACAACAAGGCTCTTTCTTGATATTCTGGGACAGCCGCCAAACGATTCAATATTTTGGAGGCATCGTTATACTGTTGTCGTGCGATAAACAGCTTAGACAGCAGTAATTCAGCCTCAGGGTAATTGTTGTTTTTCAACTGAATGCATTGAGTGAGGTGTTTATTGCACAAATCATAGTTTGCGGAATCTAAAGAAAGGTAAGATTCAGCCATTCTAAAATGGTACAATGGATTGTTAGGATTCAGCTGAATGGCGGTTTTTAAATCGATGATGGCATCTTTTACTTTGTTCGAATAAAAGAAAGAGTTGCCACGGAGGTAGTAATTTTCCGCATTTTGGGGGTCATCATTGATTTTGGCAGATATTGAGCGAATATCGGCTGAAAATGAAGTGTCTGTTTGTGATATGTACCTCGCTCCATCTGGCAAGGATTTCCCGCAAGCAAAGAAGATAAAAACGGGAATTAATATCGGAAATACTTGTTTCCGCATGGTGCTCGGGACGGGAATCGAACCCGTACTGACATTACTGTCAACAGGATTTTAAGTCCTGCGCGTCTACCTATTCCGCCACCCGAGCGTGTTAAGGGACTGCAAAAATACACAAATATTTTTGGAATCCAATTAATTTCTTAACATTTCCGAAATTGTTTTCTCAATGATATCGGCAGCTTCATTAATTTGGGTTTCATTGATGATCAACGGAGGAGCAAAACGAATAATATGGGTATGGGTTTGTTTTGCCAACAAGCCATTGTTTTTCAATTCCATACAAACATCATAAGCGGTTTTGTTGTTGCCAAACGGCTTAATTACAACGGCGTTTAATAGCCCTTTACCTCTTACTGTTTCGAAAATTGGAAAGTTCATATTTTTTAATCTTTCGCGAAAAATTTCTCCCATTTTAGTTGCATTTTCCACCAAATTCTCATTTTCCACCACTTTTAATGAAGCCATTGCCACAGCACAAGCAAGAGGATTTCCCCCAAAAGTACTGCCGTGTTGACCAGGTTTCAATGTTAGCATTACTTCATCATTACCTAAAACACAACTTACAGGCAATACCCCGCCACCCAATGCTTTACCTAAAATCAACAAATCGGGTTTCACATTTTCATGTTGGCAGCAAAACAATTTACCCGTTCTAGCAATACCGGTTTGAACCTCATCGGCAATCCACAATACATTGTATTTATCGCACAATTCCCTTACTCCTTTTAAATATCCTTCATCGGGCACCACTACACCAGCCTCACCTTGTATAGGTTCAACCATGAAGGCACACACATTTTTATTTTGAAATTTTTCTTCTAGCGACTTTAAATCATTGTATGGCACAATAGAAAACCCTGGTACAAAAGGACCAAAATTGCCATAGGAATCTTCATCGGTGCTAGAGCTCACTGCAGCAATGGTTCTTCCCCAGAAATTGCCATCAGCAAAAACAATTTCAGCCTTATTCGCTTCAATACCTTTTACTTCATAGGCCCATTTTCTGGCTAGCTTAATGGCTGTCTCCCCTCCTTCTACACCTGTATTCATTGGCAAAACACGATCATACCCAAACAATTCTGTGATGTATTTTTCATACTCACCCAAAATATTGTTGTGAAACGCCCTACTGGTTAATGTCAATTTATCCGCTTGCTCCTTAAGCGCTTGAATAATTTGTGGGTGACAATGTCCTTGGTTTACCGCCGAATAAGCCGATAAAAAGTCCATGTACTGCTTTCCCTCCACATCCCAAACATGAATTCCTTGTCCTTTTTCAATCACCACAGGAATTGGATGATAGTTGTGAGCACCAAATTTGTCTTCAAGTTGGATAAAATATTCAGTATTTCTCATGATTTTCAAAGGCACAAAGTTACAAACAATTCACGACAAAGAAGCAAACAGAATAAATGCGACTTTCATGGAGTAAAAACAAATGGAATTTCTTATTTTTGAGCAAATTCGGTGAGACGCAAACAGATTACATACTGCACTATTTTTGTGATGACTGTACTTTCATGGGTTCATTTAAATGGTCAATTTATTGACAGTAAAAGCGTCTTATATCAGCAAAACAAGATTGAAATTGTATTGGATGTTAGTTGCAATATATCACAAGTAAATCAAACAAAAATATTAGATACGCTATTAGTGTTTTCACAAAGGGCGGTTGTCCAACTCGAAAAGAACCTCATTTACAAGATGAGTAACCGCATCAAATTTATTGTGTTTGATGAAATAGAATCGTTCGAAAAGTATCAAAATCTAGCCACATCGAGAATTGAAACTTCTCACCTTCATCCATCTGTTTTTTTGAATATTTACACGCCAATTTACATTGGCACAAGTATTCATCAAATTGAATATCAAGTAAAAAAAGGGGCATCCATACAATTCATTGAAGAATATTTGTACGGACTTTCATACCGTGAGAAATTGGATGGAATTCAACACTCCCCAATTCCACCTTGGATTACAAGAGGTTTTGTAGAATATTTCTCAGGAGGAATACAAGTGAGTGATTTTCAAGAGTTTATTATCAATTCAAAAAAAGGATTTTTTAAAAATATCAATTATATTCCGGAAAGTGTTCAATCCAATTTTGGCTGTGTTATTTGGTATATGTTTGAAAAGGAAAAAGGACGAAGTTTCAACAGTGCCTTTTGGTATTTAATTAAGTATGCAAATAGTTTTCAAGGATCATTTGAATATCAATTTGGATTAAAATTCAAAAAATGGTTGAGGGATAAAATTGTGGAAATTGAATCAAAGTATAAGTTAGAATCTTTCAAATCTGATTTCTCTACCAATTTTTTGTCGAAAACGCCTCATTTTCTGCATCAAATGATTGAATTCAATGAGAATCAAACGAATGTAATATATACGAACGTTTACAATTTTGAAAATCAATATTTATTCAAGCACATAGAGCAAAAAAATATTTTGGTTTACCAATCAAATTCAATCGCCAACAGTCATAAATCAACGTTTAACCGCTTTGAAATTGTTTATATCCCAGTAAATTCATCTTCAAATTTAAATGGTATTATGATGTTGCATTTTCATGAGGGACAATGGCGTATTTCTAAAATATTGGCTCCAAATTCATTTAAATTGATTCAAGTGTTAGGAAAGTCTGGTACTTATCGCAATTTAAAATGTACAGAAAATGGTTATTCCATGATTTACGAAGCATACGGACAATCGGAGATTCTTAAATTTGATTTCGATTTGAATCGCAATAGCGACAGTAAATTTGAGCAATCATATATATTTGATTATTTGTTGGATGAAAAGCAGCACAACCAGTACTTTTTAGTATCTACAACCAATAAATACAACAAGAATCATTCCATGTTAATCAGGCAATCTTTATTGGGCATTAAAGATACATTGTATGACGATAGTAGTCATATAGGCTCTTTGAAGCTCGAAAATTTGATTATTGAGTCTGAAAATCATTTGAGTTTTGTGAAATCGGGAGAAAACCAACAGCAGGTGATTCATTTATTCTATGTTCAAGGGAATTGGATTGTTAAAACATTGGAAACCAAGGGTTATTTTTATCAGCAATTTAATGGTTTTGGCAGCAATGAAATAAATGCAATTTATCAATCTTCACAAGCATTCATGATGAATAAATTCCAAAAAGACGAAGTGATATATGCGCAAGACACTTTTGTTCGTAAGATTTTTTCATTTGATACGCTAAAAGCAACTTTTCCTGAAATTTCAAGCAACACAACCTACGATAGCAGTAACGGTTATTTCATTTCGCCATACAAGGTTATACCAATGAAGGTTAAAAGCAGTCATTCTATCAATAAATCCTTGTTTTCTGTACCTTTAAAATCGGCTTTTTTGAATTCTTTTTTCACAACACGTTCAAGGTTATATTTTAGCAATGAGGAAATTGATTTGCCTTATCGAACCACAATTCCGTTAAATTCATTGTTCAACTCTATTGGAACCTTATATTTTAAGCATAAAATTTTGAGCGACAATAAGATGCATCAATTTTCATCAGCTGCATTTTCTACGGTAGACAGAAACAGATATGGTTTAACATTTGAGCACAATTACCAGAAATACAAAACACAGTTGCATTCTATTTTTGTACAATTTAGATCGCGACAATTCAAACAGATATATGGTGATTTGTTTGAAAATAAAGTTGCTTTATTAGGATATGCTCTCACTACAAGAAATCAATATTTCAACAGTTCGATTAAATACGCTTATCAATTACAATCAGATATTGATTTGAATACCAACGAAAATGCTACTTTAAATACCAATATTTACCACCATATCAATGAAATTGACCTATCGATATCTCCTCGTAAATCCTTTAATAAACGCGGATGGGTTGCCAATGGATTTTTAAGGATCATTCTTTCATCGTCAAAATCCGAAGATAGCTTTAAAAACCTATCACGGTTAAATGTCACTGGTAAATTAAACTACATCGGAAAGCATATCGAGTTCAAGTCAACTTTAAATGCTAATTACAGTTTATTCAATGATAATTTTTACTACATTATTGGGGGAAGCAATGGTTCATTGATATCCCAACAATACGACAATGTTACAATGAGCCAATTGAAGGTTAACAAACCAGTATTTATGCAGCACAATGGATATGTGAGAGGATTTTTTGTTGGTTCAAGGGTTGGAAGTAGCAGTTTCGTTTTGCAAAACGAAGTTTTGGTGAGTCCTTTGAATTTATTTCCATCCCGGGTCATTGAATCGAATTTTTGGAAGAAATTATTTTTTGTGGCATTTTTAGATTTTGGAACCGCTTTCAATGGAAAAACTCCTGGCGATTTATCCAATCCTTTCAATAGTAAAATTTATCAAACGAACACTTATACACTAACAGTAAATGCTGAGAGGGACGCTTATTTATTAGGGTTGGGATTTGGCATCAATTTCAACATTTGGGGCTATGATTTCCGAGTAGAAAGGGCGTTCGGTTATAATGAAAACTCGCTTCAAAATAAGCTATTTCATTTCTGTGTTGGAAAGAATTTTTAAAAAATAATCATCATTCGTAAATATTGCAGTACTTTTGTGATTATTTTGCAAAACAAACACAATTTTAATGGGTATTTTTAGCTTTCTCACACAAGAATTGGCCATCGATTTAGGAACAGCCAACACATTGATTATCCACAAAGACAAAGTGGTGGTTGATGAACCATCTATTATTGCTATTGAGCGCAACACTGGCAACGTAATTGCCATTGGAAGAGATGCAATGCAAATGTATGGTAAAGAAAATGAAGGCATTAGAACAATCCGCCCATTGAAAGACGGTGTTATTGCAGATTTCCAAGCTGCTGAGCACATGATTCGCGGTATGGTGAAAATGATGAATCAAAGACAACAATGGATTAGTCCACAGTTAAAAATGGTCATTTGTATCCCTTCTGGAATCACTGAAGTTGAAAAAAGAGCGGTAAAAGATAGTGCTGAGCGCAGTGGAGCAAAAGAAGTTTATTTGATTCATGAACCGATGGCTGCTGCTGTAGGTATTGGCATCGACGTTACCCAGCCTTCTGGCAACATGATTATCGACATTGGAGGTGGAACCACTGAAATTGCAATTATTGCCCTTGGGGGTATTGTTTGTGATGAAAGTATCCGTGTTGCAGGCGATGAATTCAACTTGGATATCGTTGAGTACATGAGAAGAGAGCACAACTTACTGATTGGTGAGAGAACTGCTGAGAAAATCAAAATCAACATTGGTAGTGCATTGCAAGAGTTAGAGTCACCACCAGAAGATTACGCAGTATTTGGTAGGGATTTGATGACAGGTATTCCTAAATCCATCCATGTATCTTACAATGAGATTGCTCGAGCCCTTGACAAAAGCATCATGAAAATTGAAGAAGCCATTCATAGAGCATTGGAACAATCTCCACCAGAACTTTCTGCAGATATTTTGACCAATGGCATTTGGCTCACCGGCGGTGGTGCATTGTTGAGAGGTCTTGACAAAAGAATATCCATGAAAACAAGATTAAAAGTGAATATTGCTGAAGATCCTTTGAGAGCGGTTGTGCGTGGTACAGGTACTGCCTTGAAAAATATCGGCAAATTCAAATTCTTAATGACAGCATAACTGAAGAGCATATATGTTCATTATTCTGCAGTGGCTTAAGCGCAATTCATACCCGTTATTGGCGTTGCTACTGTTTTTATTTTCAGTGAACCAAGTCCTCAAGTTTCAAATTTATCAACATAGCTATTATTTCAATTCAAGTGTGTCATTCTTTAGAACCATAGACACTTGGAGAAGCAACATGTTGGCCTATTTGAATTTGAAAAATGAAAACATTGCCCTTAAAAACGAGAATTTGAGATTGAGAGGCCAATTGGCTATCAACAAATCATTCGATAAAACGTTTAAAGACACTTTTTATACAGATTCTATCTCTAAGTCTTTAAGCAATTATAAAGTTGTTTATACTTATCTTCCGGCCAACGTCATAAAAAACACGTATAACTCCCGTAATAATTATTTCATCATTGACCAAGGTTCAAAACAAGGAATTGAAGTTGGAATGGCGGTTATTTGTCCTCAAGGTATCGTTGGAATTATCATCAATGTTTCCGACAATTACGCACAAGGGATGTCGGTATTGAACAGCAAATTTGAAATCACACCTTATATTCCAGATATTGAACTCAGACAAGGTGTTGTTGGATGGGCAGGAATGGATCATCAATATGCAGATTTAAAGGAAGTTAACAGAACCGAACAGATTAAAAAAGGCATGAAAGTAGTTACATCCAACTATTCTTCTATTTTCCCGCCGAACATTCCTATTGGAACGGTCCATGATGTGTCCCTCAAAAACAAATCTAATTTCCATAAAATTACATTGAAATTGTCTACAGACTTCAACCGTTTGAATACAGTATATTGCATTAAAAACAATTACAAAATGGAAATTGATTCTATGTCTAACTCAATCAACGATATACAACAATGATAGAATTTTTAAGGATTTTTATTATCGCTGTGGTTTTGGGTTTCTTGCAATCGTTTATCATTGGAGAGGTTGACATGGGCGTTTGGTTAAGACCCATGCCCTATTTGTTGTTATTTTTGATTACCCCAGTGAACTTTAACAAATATTGGCTTTTAGTCATTGCCTTTATTTTTGGCATGTTCATTGATTTAACTTCAGGTACTTACGGTACACATGCGGCTAGTTGTGTTGCCATGGTTTTTGCGAAAAATTTTATCGATATTCGTTTTGCAGATTTTGATTCCCTCAAACTACAAGGTGAAACCTATGTTGGTACTGAAACCAAAGGATTGCTGTATTTCTTTTATTACAGTGGCGCATTGATTTTCATCCATCATTTTGTGTTCTTCTTGCTAGATTACTTTGAATTTGTGAGTTTTTTCAGGATGATTTTCTCCACTGTCATTAGTACTCTCGGAACATTTTTGCTGATTTTATTGTTCAAATCTATCATTAAACGTTAAGTATGCAAGACCTATACAAAGACAGATCCAAAGTCTTCGTTATATTATTTCTACTTATTTTATCGGTTTTTATCTATAAAGTGGGCAGCTTGCAACTTGTAGATGACCATTATGAGCAAAAAGCCATCAACAACGCCCTCAATAAAATTACATTATATCCTGCAAGAAGCATTTTATACGACAGAAATGGCAAAGTAATTGCGAGTAATTCGGCCATGTACGACCTTTTGGTATTTCCTAAAGAGGTTAAAAACACCAACCCTACCTTTTTGTGCAATGTTTTGAATATTGACACATCTGAATACCGCAAAAGGCTGGCAGAAGCTTTGCAAAAATCTAAAAAACGTCAGAAAAACAATGCGTTTAATAAATCGGCCATTTTTTATTCGGATTTAACCATCCAACAGTATACCGTAATTCGTGAGAACTTATTCCGACTAAAGGGATTTTACATTGAGCCTAAAACAGACCGTAATTATGAAATTTCTGGCGGTGCACATGCTCTAGGCTATTTGGGTGAAGCGGCAGAGTCCCTCATTAAAGAAGATCCATATTACCAACCCGGTGATTTGGTGGGAATTACGGGTATTGAAAAATACTATGAGAATATTTTCAGGGGTATAAAAGGTATTCGTACGGTTTGGCAAGACAGAACTTACGCGGAAAAAGGGGTTGTAAACAACGAAGCGTTTAATTTCCCGGCACAAGCAGGACCAAATGTAACATGTGCATTAGATATTGAATTGCAAAAATATGCAGAACAATTACTTAGTGGAAAACGCGGAAGTATTGTTGCCATAGAACCTGCGTCTGGGGAAGTTTTAACCTTTGTCAATAAACCTGATTACAATCCAAATGAGCTGATAGGACAAGAAAGAGGGAAAGCTTTCAGAAGGATGCTCATTGATCCGAAAAAGCCTTTGTACAACCGCGCTGTAAAGGGAGTTTATCCGCCTGGCAGTACAGTGAAAACAGTTTTGGCATTGATTGGACTACAAGAAGGTGTTTTGGTGCCTGAAACCAAACATAGTTGTGCCCACGGATATCATCTTGGAAGCATTACCGTTGGTTGTCACCCTCACGGTGGTCCATTAGATGTGGTTGGATCTTTGAGGATTTCTTGCAATAGTTATTATTGTCAAGTATTTAGGGACATTATTGACAATCCGAAATACAACAACGTGAAAATTGGATATGAACAGTTGGAAAAACATTGGAGAAGTTTTGGTTTGGGATCACCAACTGGAATTGACTTATTGGGTGAATCCAGTGGCAATATTCCTTCAGTGAAGCAATTGAACCGCCGTCACGGAGATCGTTGGAAGAGTAGCATGATTATTTCTTTGGGCATTGGACAAGGTGAGATATTGTTGACCCCTCTCCAATTGGCCAATGTTACTTGTATTTTAGCCAACCGCGGCTATTATTACGCTCCACATTTAATCAAACAAATTAACGGATTTTTGGATGCCAATTGGATCAAAAAATTCAGAACCAGACATTATACCACCATCGATCCTGTTCATTTTGAAACGGTTATCGAGGGAATGTCGCAAGTTACAAAACCTGGAGGAACGGCTGTTGGAACGGGCGTTGGTGACATAGAAATTTGTGCAAAAACCGGTACTGCTCAAAATCCACATGGGAAAGACCATTCCTTGTACATTGCTTTTGCACCTAGGGTAAATCCTAAAATCGCCATTGCGGTAATTGTAGAAAACGGAGGATTTGGTGCCACTTGGGCTGCTCCAATTGCCAATCTATTGATCGAAAAATATCTCAAACCTACGGCTGAACCTGCAAATCCAGGTATGAGAGACAGAATGTTAAAAGCGGTATTAGAACCACAATGAGCAGTAAAAATTACAAATACAACAACTTAGAAAGTGGTGGAAAAATTGACTTCATCGCCTTTTTACTATACTTATTACTGGTTTTAATTGGGCTCATCAACATCTATTCCGTTACTTCTGATGTAAATCAAACAGGGTTTGCACTGAGTGCCATTGCCACCAAGCAACTCTTCTGGATTGGGGGTGCTGCTTTAATTATACTTACAGTAATTTTTGCCAATGTTGTCATCATTGACTACTTCTCCTATTATGCCTACATCATTGCGATCATTTTAAATGTGGCGGTTTTATTTCTTGGTAGAAATGTAAATGGTGCCAAATCATGGTTTGGTTTTGGTGGCGTAGGGATTCAGCCTTCGGAATTCGCTAAAGTGGCTACAGCCTTGGCTTTGGCAAAATTTTTAGGTACATACGGCGTAAAATTCAAAGGTTGGAAGAATATTTCAGTATCAATAGGTATGTTCTTGTTGCCAATGCTGATTATTTTGGTGCAGAACGACACAGGAAGTGCGTTGGTATTCACTTCATTCTTCCTTGTATTATACCGTGAAGGGATGCCAGGTTACTTCCTGGTTTCCGCCGTTTGGCTAGGAGTTTTATCCATTTTGGCCATCATTTTTGGCAGTTACCATATTTCTATGGGTTATTTATATGGCACTATTTTGGGATTGTCGAGCATCATTATCTACTTCACACGCAAAAATCGCTCTATAGCCCTGGCAGTGGCCCTAATTTCAATTATAAGTGTGGGATTCAGTGCGTCTGTGGGATTGGTTTACAACAGCGATAGTGTGCTAAAACCTTATCAAAAAGACAGAATTGAAATCGTTCTTGGCATTAAAGAAGACAAACGTGGCATGGGTTACAACCTTGAACAATCCAAAGTTGCCATTGGCGCCGGTAGATTGTTTGGCCGAGGATTTCAAAATGGAACACAAACAAAAATGGGATTTGTTCCTGAACAACATACCGATTTTATCTTTTGTACCATTGGGGAAGAATGGGGATTTTTGGGCATCATCATATTCTTTTCTATTTATGTGGGGCTGTTGATTCGACTGGTTTTCTTGGCGGAACGACAAACCGACACTTTTGGGCGGGTGTTGGGATACAGCGTTGCCTGTATCATGTTCTTCCACTGGTTTGTAAATATTGGTATGACCATCGGAATTATTCCGGTTATTGGTATTCCTTTGCCCTTCATCTCTTTTGGGGGATCTAGTATGTGGGCATTTACCTTGCTCTTATTCCTCTTTTTAAGGGTTGATCAGGTAAGAAAATAAATATGCATCAACCACTTTTTTGTATTATTGTATTTCAATCGAAATATGAACAAATATTTAATTGCTGCTACAGCCATTTTGATGTTTTCTTGTGGCGAAAAGTCAAGTGAAACAGAAGTGCTTTTTGAAAAAGTCGACCCATCTGAATCTGGTATCGATTTTGTCAATGTTGTGCCTGAAAATGATACCCTAAACCAATTTACCTATCACTATTTGTTCAATGGTAGTGGCGTTGCCGTTGGTGATATCAACAACGATGGCTTGCCCGACCTATACTTTTCTGGAAACGCTACATCATCAAAATTGTACCTCAACAAAGGAGATTTTAAGTTTGAAGACATCACCGATAAGGCTGGTGTGGGAACAAAAAATTGGATCAGCGGGGTATCTATGGCCGATGTAAACAATGACGGCTTTCTGGATATTTATGCATGCGGTTCTGGTCCCTCAAAAAATTTGGACCAAAAAAGAAATTTATTGTTTATCAATAATAAAAATGGAACTTTTACGGAATCAGCCAAAAAATGGGGCGTTGATGATCCAGGAAATGCCACAACTGCCGCTTTTTTCGACATGGACAACGACGGCGATTTGGATTTCTATTTGGGAAATCACGACGACAAATATTTTTCGGACATCAATGTACCGTTTTCTCGAAACCTCAATTTAAACGTGCATTCTCAGCAGCATTTGTTTCGAAATGATGGTCAAAAATTCACGGATATTTCTGAAGAATCAGGCGTAAAAGCCATGGGATATTGCCTCAGCGCCACTCCAAGTGATTTTAACAACGATGGGTTGGTGGATTTATACGTTTGTAACGATTACCATGTGCCTGATTACTATTACATTAACCAAGGAAATGGCAAATTTATTGAAGCCAATTCCACTCAATTCAAACACACGAGCAACAATTCTATGGGAAGCGATGCCGCCGACGTCAACAATGATGGTTGGCTAGATTTGATTACCTTAGACATGCTTCCAGAGTCGCCTAAACGTTTTATGACACTCATGGGTCCGAAAGACTATGATTTCGTTACGGTGGCCGAAAGAAACGGCTATGGAAAGCAATACATGAAAAATGCCCTGCAAATGAACATGGGGCAAGGAAACTTCTCAGATATGTCGTATTTATATGGAGTTGCCCGCACTGATTGGAGTTGGTCTCCCCTTTTCTGCGATTATAACGACGATGGATTTGTGGATTTGTTCATTTCTAATGGCTATTACAGAGATGTAACCAATTTGGATTTTGTAACCTACCAAAACCGTAAAAAGGAGCAAGAAGGCAAAGAAGTGTCGCACAAAGAAGTGCTCGATATGTTGCCTTTTGAAAAACTTCAAAACTACTTGTATATCAATAAGAAGGGACAATCTTTCACCAACGAAGCCAACAATGTTGGTTTAACTGATGCCACATTGAGCACGGGTTCAGCCTATGGTGATTTGGATGGCGATGGCGACATGGATTTGGTTTTGTGCAATCAAGGGGAACAGCCTTTCATTTACAAGAATGTGAAAACTTCAGGGAATTTTGTGAACTTTAAATTCAAATCTTCGACAAATTCAACCGCCATTGGCGTGAAAGTTATCATTGAAGATGATAGCTCTAAACGATTGTTTGAAAATAACTTAACCAAGGGATATCAAAGTTCTTCAGAGGCCATCATTCACGTTGGTTTGGGTGAAAAAACATCGATTAAAAATGCAACTTTTATCTTAGGCAATGGTAAAATATTGTCCCTCAATAAAATAGACATCAATAAAACCATGACGATTAATCTTGATGATTTTGGGGGGACGAATGGCTTGCAATTATTGGCGGAAATGCATAAAAATGAGAGCAGCAAACTGTTTACCGACATTTCTGAAACCTTATTGTTCAAGCATTCTGAGGTAGAAACGCCCGATTTTAAAAGGGAACCTTTGATTCCTCATCGCTATACGATGCAAGGGCCAGGAATGAGCACTGGAGATGTAAATGGCGATGGTTTGGATGATGTTTTTGTGGGAAATGCGGCCCAAAGTACCGGTTCAACCCTGTTTATCCAAGATGCAACTGGGAAATTTAATGCTAGCGGTTCTCAACCTTGGAAAAGTTTAAAAGCCGATGTGATGGGGAGTTTGTTGTTTGATGCCGACCAAGATGGCGACAATGATTTGTACGTTTCTGTTGGTGGATCTGAGTTTGGATGGCCTTCCAATAACTACAAACACGCCCTTTATACCAATGATGGAAAAGGAAACTTCAAAGACAATTCTGGTGCACTTCCAAATGTGATGTGCAGTGGAAGTTCTGTTTCTGCCGGAGATTACGACAGCGATGGAGATTTGGATTTATTCGTTGCTGGTAGGGTTTTGCCAGGGTATTATCCAATGATGGAAATCAGAAGCTACTTGCTTAAAAATGAAGGCGGTAAGTTTGTTGATGCCACTGAAAAAGATGCCCCAGATTTGCAAATGCCAGGCATGATTTCTTCGGCGGTTTTCACAGATTACAACGGTGATCATCAGTTGGATTTGGCCATTGTGGGTGAATATTTACCCTTGGTTTTCATGAAAAATACCGGTGGAAAATTCACTGTTGCTTTGGAAGAAACAGGCCTAAAAGATTATTCAGGTTGGTTTAATAGCATTTTGCCGATTGACATAGACAACGATGGCGACATGGATTACGTGGTTGGAAATAAAGGACATAATAGCTTCTTAAATGCGCGCCAAGGACTTCCTATTGCCATTTATTGGGCGGATGTAGATAAAAACGGTCGTGACGATATTTTCATGAGCTATACGCAAGACGGCAATGAATATCCTGTGACCCAATTGGATGAAATGGCGATGTCGTTTCCGGGATATTTGAGCAAAAAATTCACCAACTATGTCGACTTTGGTGGCAAAACCATGATGGATGTTTTTGGCGAAGAAAATTTGAAGCAGCATAAGTTGGTGGCCAATGATTTCAGTCATTTTATTGCGGTGAATAACGGTGGCACGTTTACCATGACACCCCTTCCTTGGATGTCGCAATCCTCTCCCATTTTCGGGATGGCTGCTATGGACGTGAATGCTGATGGCTATGACGATATTTTATGCATTGGCAACAATGGATACAACAGGGTAACCCATGGTCCGGACGATGCCTTAAATGGATGTATTTTATTGAATTCTGGGGGGACATTGACTTATTCTGACGGAATCAAGAATGGATTTTACGTACCGCACGACGGCAGATCGTTGGTAACGTATATGAATTCGAAGAAGGAGGTTGGATTGATTGCATCGGAGAACAACCGTAATGTGAAGGTATTCAAATCGACTGGAAGTTTGAGGGGCATAAAGCCACCAAAGGGGGCGGTTTATGCGGAGGCGACGATGGGATCTGGCAAGAAGAAGGCGGTATATATTGGGTATGGATCTGGTTATTTATCGGGCAGTTCGCCGGTTGTTTTGCAGAATGCGGAAACAAAATCGATTATTTTTTACAATAACAAAGGACAAATATTGAAATAATCACTTTTTTCATTTATATTTGCACAAAATTCAAAGTTATGGGTGTTACTAGACTTAAAAGAAAAGAAGCTAAAAACCGTGCAAGAAGCACGCAAAGAGTACTTGATATCAAGCGTTTAAAAGAGTATGTAAAAGTTGCATCTCCTTATAAGGAAGTATCTGGTATCATTCTTGAAGACCAAGTAAAAGCTTAATTAGATTCAATCTATAAAATCAAAGGCCATCAAATGATGGCCTTTTTTTGTATTGGATAAATCCATTAATATTACTCCATATTGACTATTACTGTTAACATACGTTTTTAATCAATAAAACAGCAATTGCCTTATCCATAGAACCCCCATATCAACTTATAGCACCAAATTTCAACAATATGACGATTATCATTTTTTTTCATTTCGAATACCTTAATTTTGAGACGTTATGAAATCCCCATTTTTATACATTTTCTTGATGATCAGCATCCTGAACAGCTGTACGCAAAAAAACGATAAAGTCATTCTGAAAAAGGATATTCTCAGTGATTGCAATAGCGCCATTCAAAATGCAATTGTGGTAGATCACGTGTCGGCGCCGGTTGGTGCTCGACGCTATTTCTACGCTTCCATCGCTGCATACGAATCTCTCGCGCCCTTTTATCCCTCGCAAAAATCATTGGTTGGACAATTGCACGGTCTGAAAAATTTGCCCAAAATTGATACCAGCAAAGGCTATTGCCTCGATTTGGTGGCCCTAGCAGCCCATACCTACGTTTCCAAAATTGTGGTGTATAAAGAAGATTCTATAAACAGCTTCCGCGAAAGAATGCTCAATTGGTACGAGGATCAAATTCCGGCTTCAACCTTTAAAAATAGCATCGCTTGGGGCGATTCTGTAGGCGCTGCCATCGCAAAATGGTCGAAATCAGACTCATTTTCCTATTTTAGGGGGAGGGACTTTTACCTCGCGAAAACAGATGCTGGCTTGTGGACACCCACTCCCACCGAATACAAACAGGCGGTTGAGCCGATGTGGGGACATATTCGCACCGCGGCAGTTCCAATAAAAGCTGGATTGGGCGATCAGTCTTACGGGATCAAATACAAACCCATGAATCAGTCCTTCGGCATAAAAATCCCTCAAGTTGTTTGTAACGACCCTGATTCTATCAGAAATCACAATTCCAACCAAGCTTGGTTTGAATACCAACTTCCTGAACCTTTCTCAAAATCGAAAACCAGTCGTTTTTATTCTTTGTGCAAAGAGGTGTATCAGGTTTCAAAAACATTGGATTCCAACCAGTTGCGCATTGCAAAATATTGGGATGATAATCCGAACAGCACAGTTCACTACGGACATGCGACTATTAACGTTTTGAAGGTTTCTCCTGCGGGACATTGGCTGGGCATTTTTTCATTGGTAGCGAAACAAAAAGGATACTCTCTCATTGAATCGGCCGAAGGTATGGCATTGCTTTCATCGGCACTTCACGATGCATTTGTAACGTGTTGGAAAGCAAAATACGATACTGAATATATTCGTCCAGTAAATGCGGTTAGGGATTTGATTGATTCTTCGTGGCTACCTGTAATTGAAACTCCAAGTTTCCCTGAATATCCTAGTGGGCACAGCGTGGTTTCGAGTTCCGCAGCCACTGTCCTCACCAAAATATTTGGAGAATATGAATTCACTGACAGTTCAGAAAAAGAATTTGGATTGGGAGTTCGTAAGTTCAAGAATTTCCGTGAAGCGAGCAATGAAGCGTGCATTTCGAGGTTATACGGTGGCATTCACTTCATCGATGCCATAGAGAAAGGCAAACTTTTGGGCAACAAAGTGGGCGAAACCATTCTCGCAAAATTAGATACAAGGAATTAATCTGGCGAAAACGCTTGTCGGGGCAGACCTGAGTGTCTGCCCTTTTTTATTGGAGTGTACACACTAAAATGATTAGGGCATACACGCAGATTCGCCCCTTTCAATTTGAGCAGACACGTAGTAATGATTAGGGCAAACACGTTGGTCTGCCCCGACGCTTCAACTTCTGCCCCAACGTTATCGGTTGGGCTCAACGTTATTATGGGAACACATAGGTTCGCCCCTGACAATTAAAACAACCTCATTCTAATAACAAAACCAATCCCTTGTATGTTTCTGCGTTTGAAATGTTGTTTTGATTCTCATATTTAACATGGATGATGTAAACGTAATGACCTGACATACATCGGCTGCCCATGTAATAACCATCCCAGCCTCTTGTATTGTTGTTTCCTTCGAAAATTTTCTCCCCCCACCTATTGTAGATATACATTTTATACTCAATTTCCTGATTGAAATGAGGTTCAAAACGTTGATTGTCATTAATTTTAGACCCCGGCCTAAAAACATTCGGTATGTACACTTCGCCATCGCTGTAATTTGGAATGGTTTTGCACAATGAATCCAGGCAACCATTTGAATTTTCAACAAACAAGCATACTTCTTTGTTTGTATTTTCCTTCCCTATTAATTGGAAATCTTTATTTTGAGACACTATTTGATTTCCTAATGTCCATCTATATTGCGATATGTTTGTTCCCAAACTATTGTTTATGAAAAAGACCGTGTCATTTTTAATGTCATAACGCATATCAAATATTGCTTTGACAAAACTTGGTACTATATAAAAACTATCTGAAGCTTTCCCGCAGAAGTCATTATAATTGCATTTTACCCACAACGGATAATTTACTGTCATGAATTTCACAGAACCCGAACCTAAATTTTGATTCCAAATGATTTTTGAGGGATTGGCAGCTGTATCACTTAATTTGGCTTGTAACTGAATCATACTCCCTTTGCAAACTTGAGACGGTGCATTTATTTTCAAAGTTGGAGTTATTAGATTGATAATGTTAACTTTAAAAGTATCTGCTTCCGTGCACAATTTATTTTTAAGTAAGGCAACAACAGAGGTATCTTTTCCACCAAATGTTCTTTTTAGAGATGTATCATTGTTGTCTAACCACGTACATGAAACATTGGAATCGATGTTTAAATTGAATTCTGTTAAATCAAAATCTAATAATTGAGAATTACATAAAATCGTATCCAGTTTTCCGGATGTCCCCATAACACTAGATAAACTCACATTGAACGTATCAGATTGATACCAGGAATTGCATAAGTCTTTGGCTTGTACCGTGTAAATTCCCGCTTTATTGACAATTATAGACCTATTTGAGCTATTTGTTGTGCTCCAACGATAAGCGTTTGATTCTGAATCATGACTAAGCAGTTGAATGGATTGTCCCTGACATAATTTATAATTAACACTCAATGATTGATTCTGTAGGATTTTTGAAGTCAATTGAGCTTTTAATTTATACGTAGTGTTGCAAAATTTTACATCACAATAAAAAACACCAGTTTGACTGGTTTTTATTTGCAATTTTGATCCCCAAGCAGAAGGATTTGTCCAATTCACTGTGGCATATTTAGGGGCAATTACAAGAATATCAGCTTCCTGACCGCTGCACAATCCATCTTCTGGCACTGCTAAAATATCAGGTACAAAATATGGTAAAACCTCAATTTTATTGGTCATATATTGACATTCACCTGTATCTGTAACCGTACAATAATAGATTCCGGGCTCATTTACAACAATTGATTGGCTGGTTTCACCCGATGGAAACCATTTATATTCTTTAGCATTGCCAGCAGATAAGGCAATGTTTGAATTGGGACATAATTGTGGTGGATTTAAGGAAGATGAAATTGTAATTGTTTTGTTGGAATAAACAGATTTATAATCCCTTAAGATACACAAACGATCTTGATTGGTGTCGGCATAAGCCATAACAGAAATACTTTGCGAACTCCCTGAAACTTTGATTTTCCAAGGTTTCAAATAGGTAATTTGAGGGGTATCGGGCATTCCATTCACTATCCATTGGTAATTTAAAAAACCAGAGTCCGCCGAAAATACTCTATCCAAACTTCGGCAATTGCTTAAAGTACCGGTTAATTTCATTTTGGGTTTATATAAATGAATTTTCCGACTCACAGAAAATGTATATGTTTCACAACCAATTTTAACAGTACCACTCACAGATATTTTTCCGGTATCCGGAATGGGAACATAATACTCTGTTTGTGGTGAAGTTCCGTAATTGTAACCATTTATTTTGACGTTAGATGTCAATTTCGGATTTCGGAAATATCCTGTCTTTTTATCGAGCACTTTTAAACGAAAAATTTCAATTGGATTATTGATTCCTTTACAGAAATAGGAAAAGGTATCTGCGAAATCGCAAATTAAAGAATCATCAACACCTAACCCATCTTTTTCAATATCCAAACTTGTACTTTCTAAACAAATATTATTTTGTTCAACCTCCAAATCGACCGTTGATTTTTTATTGATGCAAATGGTGGTTTTTATTATCGTATCTATGCGATTAACAGAATAAATCCAGCGCTTTTCTTTATAATAGGCATTACCAGTATCCAAAGTATAACCGTAGCTCTTTACAATCCAGCGAAATTTCAACCCTTTTGTATTCGATGCCGTTAAACATATAGAATCATTATTACACAGAATTACATCATCAGGATATTTTGATTTATCATAATTAATTTGAACATAATCGCGTGGCAAAACAACATGCAATGCACTAATGGTATCGTGATAACATTGATCAGGTGTATTTATCACCAAAGTATGGTTTGTTGTTTTGTTAAAGGAATAATTAAGCACCAATTGATCGTAAGTATATCGACTCCCATTTAATTGATATTCCAAACCAGCACCCCATCTGGAATGATAGTTGAACTCTTGAATCCATGCAAAACGAAGATTTGAACCACCACAAATAGTATCATTAAGGTAATAAAAAGCATCTTCCGCGTATGGTTTTTGAGGGATATATGTTCGTTGGAAAATATTGAATAGTTTTGATTTGGAATCAATCACGTCTGTAAAAAATCCACAATAATTGATTAAACCTCCCATTTCATAACCCAGCGACATGATGTTGTTGTGGCAATTAGAATTTCGCTTATAATAATCGCGAACAAGTGCGTAATTACTCCAAATATTGGTTGTAAGTACCACATTGGAATCACTCATTAATTGAAAATTATCTTTAAAATTACCACATATCACTGGTTTGTTATTCCAATAGATTAAATGATTTGCGAAGTCTTTTTTTGTCCCTCCAATTTGTCGCTGATAAAGTGATGTGAGATCTGATTTATAGGCTGCCACATAGATGTCGCCAAAGCCAAAATTCTTAAAACTCCAGCTGTTATTTTTTAGATTCAGACCCGTAAAGGTGCATTCAAATTCTCCTGCAACGTATATATTATTATTGGGATCAATATTTAAAGTGGTAAGATTACACTCATTGTCCGAACCTTCAGTTTTGTAGTACTGCATAGCGCCAAAGGTATCTAAAACAATGATAGCTATTTGATTATATTCAGTGCTTGAGTTCAACTTGGTACTTTTGAATTGAGATTTCACATACAATGTTGATTTAAATGAAACACCACAAACAATTTGGTTACTTTTATTAAAGCTTATGCCATTTGATTTCACTCCAGCTCCAACAAATGATGTCACCCAGCTAGTATGTCCCTCCATATTCACTTTAAAAACAGCACACCTTGAATTACTTTGTTGGGGAAAATAGTAGTCGCCAATTGTCACTGTATCAGAAAAGATGGCGGACATTATTGCATTTCCACGAGAATCGCTTGTAAGTGCTGTAGGATAATCATTTCCAACACCTCCGAAGGTTTGCGCTTTAATGATTTTTCCAGAAGGATTGATTAAAATCAAAAATATATCTTTGGTTTTAATTGACTGATTAACTGCACGTTTACTTGCAAATTTAAAGCCATCAGCATCTAAACTATCGGTGAAATAACCAGCGGCAAATAAATTTCCTTTGCCATCAGGACAAATTAGGTTGCAATGAAAATTATCATTAGCATTGATAAACAATCTCCAAGAGGTTTTTAAGGAACTGTCGATTGTGGTTATAAACATTCCTTTTTTATTAGATGATTGATAGCTCGTGTTATTTTCTGAATATCCACCCGAGTAAGAACCGCTGTAAGTGGTAAATTGATTTCCGAATGCACATGCATCACCGTTCAAATTTGCGCCGGTGCCACCCAAAATCATCGATTTTAGATACAATCCAGTATCGTTGTATTTCGATATAAAAAGTTTTCGAGAACTATTGTTTGCTTTAGTCAAACCCTTTCCGAAGTTCATATTTGTTCCACCAAAACCAAAAACAAACAATTGATTGTGGATACTGGCCATTTTTGACATTCCGCAATCAAAATCGGAATTTACGGTTGAAAGGCTTCGTTTAATATTCTGAGCAATAGAAAGTTTTGAGAAAAACAGAAAAATCATTAAAGAAATGATTCTCAATAATTTTTTCGATTGCATCATGACATGAAGACTTTAAAACCATTCAAAACGTTGCTTTAATTTATTAAATTAAAATTTAACTACAACGAAAATTTATTTTAGCTCCATATTATTTAATAAGAAATCACCATCACCACCTACATCTATACAGCCATCTAATCTGAATATATATTTTCCATTGCAAATGGATATAACTTGTCGGGGCAGACACGTAATAATGATTAGGCCAGACACGTGGGTCTGCCCCGACGCTTCAACTTCTGTCCCAACGTTATCGGTTGGGCTCAACGTTATTAGTGCGAACACATAGGTTCGCCCCTGACAATTAGGGCGAACACATAGGTTCGTCCTGACAGGTTCGCCCTGACGACAACTGCAAATTATTAAATTTCATAACAATATAAAATTAATTCAAGCGTTAAGAAATGTATGCAGGAACAAAAAATACAATTAAAAACTTATTTGAGCTTAATTGCAGTTGCACTACTATCCCATTCATTATTGGCTCAATCGAAAAAATCCGATTTAAAGAAAGATAAACATTGGAGTTATATTAGCGGGGAACAACGGGCAATAAATGATACAAATAGGGTGTATTATTGGTGTGAGCCTTTTTTCGCTGGTGTTCAGGTAACAGATTTTAACAACATGAAGGTCATTAATTTGAACGATACTCAATTTCTTAATCTTCATTTAA